>Ga0182739_1000243_pt1 | contig 89247 bp, 77 predicted proteins | sample eDN5th30CBELigBY_FD_128873 | JGI IMG/M metagenome (GOLD analysis project Ga0182739, IMG submission 128873) | Enriched backyard soil microbial communities from Emeryville, California, USA - eDNA 5th pass 30_C BE-Lig BY (version 2) (version 2) | ecosystem: Environmental > Terrestrial > Soil >...
AGCCGCGACCGGGTCGTGGGTGACCATCGCGATCGACTGCCCGTGTTCCGCGCTCTGGCGGCGCAGCAGTTCCAGTACGTCGCGGCCGGTGCGCGAGTCAAGGTTGCCGGTCGGTTCGTCCGCGAACACCAGGTCGGGCGCGGTCGCGAGGGCACGCGCGATCGCGACCCGCTGCTGCTGACCGCCGGAGAGCTCGTGCGGGCGGTGGTGCAGCCGGGGTCGCAGTTCCAGGGCGTCGATGAGAGCATCCACTCGCGCACTCTCGACGGAGCTGGGGCGACGTCCGTCGAGCGCGAACGGCAGCAGGATGTTGCCGATCGCGTCGAGCGTGGGCACGAGGTTGAACGACTGGAAGACGAAACCGACGCGGCGGCGGCGCAGGATCGTCAAGTCGAGGTCCCGCATCCCCGTGATCTCGGTGTCGCCGATCCACGCCCGGCCCGTCGTCGGGGCGTCGAGGCCCGCCATGATGTGCATGAGCGTGGACTTGCCCGAGCCGGACGGACCCATGATCGCGGTGAGCTCACCGCGGCGGATGCCGACGCTCACGCCGTCGAGGGCGCGCACTTCGCCCTCCCCCGCGCCGTACGTCTTGGTCAGCTGCTGCACCCGGGCGGCGAGCCCGAGGTCTGTCGTTGTCAATTGCATGCCTTCGACGCTAGGAATCACGCGGCACCGCCCGCATCCGCCGCCCGATGCAACCGACTACATCGCGAGGACGATCCGCACGCCGTCCGCGAGAAGGTGCCCACGCCGGTCAGGCGAGGGCGTGCTCGAACGCGAAGACGACGAGCTGGACCCGGTCGCGCAACCCGAGCTTGGTGAGGATCCGGCTGATGTGCGTCTTGACGGTCGCTTCGGAGAGGAACTCGCGCGCAGCGATCTCCGCGTTGCTCAGTCCGCGGGCGGCGAGGGCGAAGATCTCGCGCTCGCGCTCGGTGAGCTGTTCGTACGCGGGCGGCGCCTGTCGCGCGGGGGTATCCGCGAAGTGCGCGAACAGGTCGCGCGTCGCGGATGCGGCGATCACGGCCGACCCCGCATGAACCGTGCGGATCGCCGCCAGCAGGAACTCGGGATCGGCGTCCTTGAGCAGGAACCCGCTCGCACCCTGCCGGATCGCGCGCGCCGCCGCCTCGTCGAGGTCGAACGTCGTCAGCATGACGATCCGCGGCGGGTCCGGGTCGCGCAGCACTTCGGCGGTCGCCGCGAGCCCGTCGAGCACGGGCATCCGGATGTCCATGAGCACGACGTCGGGGCGCGATGCGCGGATCGCGTCGATCGCGGCGCGTCCATCGGCGGCCTCGGCGACGACCTCGAGGTCGGGTTGGGAGTCCACGAGCATCCGGATCCCGGCGCGGAAGAGCGCCTGGTCGTCCACGAGCGCGACGCGGATCGGCCCGCTCACGACACACCGCCGATCGGGATCACGGCGCGCACGGCGAACGCGTCACCCTCGCGGTCGGCCTCCAGCCATCCCCCGGCGAGCTGCGCGCGCTCACGCATCCCGATGAGTCCGTGCCCCGCATGCGACTCGACGCCGACGCCACCGGCAAGGCCACCGGCGGGCACCCCCGCACGACGCACACCGTTGCGCACATTCACCTCGACACGGTCGGGCCACCACGCGAGCCGCACCGACACCGGACGAACTCCGTCGCCGTGACGAATCGCGTTCGTCAACGCCTCCTGCAGGATGCGATACACCGCCAGCTGCACGGCGGCGGGCGGCTCTCCCGGCGGCGCGGGATCGATGTCCACCTCCAGCGCCAGCCCCGCCGCCCGCACCTGCGCATACAGCGCCTCGAGGTCCGCGAGCGTCGGCTGCGGCCCCGCGCCCTGGCTGTGCCGCAACTGTGTGAGCAGCAGGCGCACATCGGCCAACGCCGCGCGCGCCGTCGCCGAAATGGTGCCCAGCGCGGCGGTCGCGGCGGATGCGTCGGTTGCGGCCGCGTACCGCGCTCCGTCAGCCTGTGCGATCACGACCGCGAGCGAGTGCGCCACGACATCGTGCATGTCGCGGGCGATCCGCACACGTCCCTGCTCAGTCGCGGCCTCGACCTGCGCCGCCTCCTGCGCGCGGCGACTCTCCCGGGCCCGGATCGCCGTGCGCAGCAGCGCGCCGACCGTCCACGACAGCATGAGCCCGAACAGGGAGGCGAGTAGCACGGCACCCGCCTGCGGCACCACGGACACGTCGACGCCGCCGCGGAAAAGGCTCGGCGCGACGATGTACACGGTGATGACGGCGGATCCGACGATCGCGGAGCTGAACCCGAGCCAGAACACGAGGGTCGAACCGTACGCGGCGGTCGCATAAAGCACGGCGAAGATCGCCAGATCCATGAACCCGGGACTGCCGCCGAGCGCCATCTGGACGATCGCGGCCACCCAGGCGACCGCGAGCGCGAGCGCGGGCGAGAGCCGTCGCAACGCCAGGGCCGTCCCGAAGAGGATGCAGGTGATCACGACCCCCACGGTCCGCCAGGCCCCACCCGTGACGACGAGGTCGACCCAGATGGCGATCAGCCCGAACGCGCCGCCCGCGACGACATCGCGGATGAGCTGGGCGGGCTTGAGCGGGCGGAACACGTCGTTCACGCTACGGGAGCGGCGCGGCGCGGGCATCCGCCTCGCGATGTATTCCCGCGGGCACGATCAGGCGGGCACGATCAGACGCCCGGATCAGACCGGCGCGATCGGCCGGTTCTCGAAGAAGGTCTGCAACACGACCGTCGTCCGCGTGCTCACGGACGCGACTCCGCGGATGCGGCGGATGAGCGCCTCGAGGGCCCGCGGCGATGCGACGCGAACCAGCAGCATGTACGCGGCGGCGCCGGCGATCGAGTGGCAGGCCTCGATCTCCGCGAGGGGCGCCAACAGCTCGGGGGCGTTGTCGGGCTGTGCGGGATCCAGCGGCGTGATCTCGATGAAGGCCGCGAGCGGCTTGCCCACCGCCTCCGCGTCGAGCACGGCGCGATAGCCCGCGACGATGCCCCGCGCCTCGAGTCGGCGCAGCCGCGTCTGCACGGCCGAGACCGAGAGTCCCACCGCCGCCGACAGCTGCGCGAGTGTCGCCCGAGCGTCACGGGAGATCTCGCGGACGATCAGGAGGTCCACGGGGTCGGTCAGGCGGTCGGTGAGCGGCTCATCATCCATGCATCAAGCATAGAGACCGGAATATTTCCGGTCTCACAGCGGGACGCAGGAATCTCTTCTTACACTTTCCGCATGGCACTCGACATTGCACCAGGCACTCCGGCACCAGCGACTCCGGCGACGCCCGTCCAGGCGACCGATGCGTGGCGCGCGCTCAAGACCGCCGCGACGGCACTCCAGGGTCACCAGGTGCAGGACGGATCGATTCCGGACGCGGCCGCACACGAGGATGCCCGCCGGCTCGTCGCAGCCATCACCACAAGCATCCGCGATCTCGCATCGCGCTTCCCGCACGATGCCACCTACCTGGACGCGTGCGTCCGGGACTTCGAACGATGGCAGCACACGGGATTCGGCGTGCCCGACTTCCTCGACTCGCTCGTCGCGTTCCAGCCGCAGCGCGAGCGCGTCGACGGACGGCAGCACCTCGTCGTCTTCCCCATGTACACGCAGAACGGCTCGCGCGATCGCCACGTCGAGGCGGTCTTGGTCGAGGTGATCTGGCCGGAGTTCATCGCCCGACTCGAGACCGAGTACACCAACCCGCTCTTCGTCTCGCTCCGACTCATCGACTTCACGCCCGGCTACGACACCGACTCGGCCGTGCTCTTCCCCGAGACCGTCGCGATGCGCGAGATCCCCGCGTTCACGTGGGGCGCGATCTTCCAGGACCGCGAGGCGGCGCGCTACCGGCGGGTCGTCGCCGCCGCGGCCGACGTCACGACTCTCGATCTGCCCGCCGAGGCGAAGCGGATGCTCGCCGACCAACGGCTGGCCGAGAAGACCTTTGTCATGTGGGACCTCATCCACGACCGCACACACATGCGCGGCGACCTCCCGTTCGACCCGTTCATGATCAAGCAGCGGATGCCGTACTTCCTGTACTCGCTGGAGGAGCTGCGGTGCGATCTGACGGCGTTCCGCGAGTGCGTCGCGATCGAACGGCGCTTGCGCGCCCGCGCGGACGCGGGCGAGACGCTCGATGGAGCCGAGTCCGAAATGCTCGAGCACTCGCGCCTGGTCCAGTACGCGGTGATCTTCGACCGGATCTTCCGGTTCGCGATCACCGGGACACGGGTTCGCAACTACGACGCGGTCGGCGGCCAGCTGCTGTTCGCGTGGCTGCACCAGCGCGGTGCGCTGCATTGGACGGACACGTCCCTCACGTTCGACTGGGACGCCGTACCGGCGGCGGTGATCGCGCTCGGCGAGCAGATCGACGACCTCTACTGGCGCTCGATCGATCGCCCGAAGATCGCGCACTGGCTCGCCGCGTACGAGCTCGTGAGCGCGACTCTGACGCCGCATCCCGCATCCGAGTGGTCGGCGGGACTGTCGCGCGACGTGCTCGCCGGACCGCCGTCGGGCTACACCGACCGCGTGCTCGACGACGAGTTCCCGCTCTCGATGTTCTTCGAGGCGCTCGAGCGCAAGATGCGCCCGGTGATCGAGTCGACCCGGGGAATCACGGGCCGGGACATCACGGGCCAGGGACTCACTGGCCCGGACATCACTGCTCCGGACGCGCCGTGACCGACTCCCGCTCCCCGCGGAACCGCGCCGACAGCGTTCGGTAAGCGGGCGACGCGAACGCGAGCACGGCCAACAGGACCATCGTGAGCCCGGCGAACGCGAAGATGAGCCCGATTCCGCGCGCCTCACCGTCACCGACGAGCCATCCCCACGCGTCGGCACCACCGTCGGTCTCCAAGAAGGGTATGACCCAGAACTCGGCGATCGGTGCGATCAGGAACGCCGTGATCGGCGCGGCCGCGGCCTCCACCGCGGAGGCGAAACCGAAGACGCGACCCTGACTGCGGAAGGGCACGACCTTCTGGATGATGGTCTGCTCGGCGGCCTCCGCCGCCGGGACGAGCGCCATGTAGGCCCAGATGCCGACGGCGTACAGCCACCACCACTCGCGGATCGTGAACAGGGCGCCGAGCACGCCCATCCCCGCGATGACCAGGAGCAGCGTGCGCATCGGATTGCGTCCGAGGCCGAATCGCGCGACGAGGATTCCGCCGACGACGAATCCCGTCGAGGCGACCCCGAAGACGACGCCCCACACCTCGACCGGGAACAGGGTCAGGCCATACGGGTCCATGAGGGCCATGTAGACGCCGCCGATGAGGTTGTTGAAGGTCGCGAACAGGATGAGGGCGAGCAGGCCCGGCACGGCGCGGATCGCTGCTGCGCTGCCGCGGACGTCGATGAACGGCTCGCGCTGCGCGCTGCGTTCGGGTGTCGCCTCGGGCACGCGCAGGAGCAGCAGATGTCCGAGGGCGATCGCCGTCAGCACGAGCGCGATCACGAGCGTCCACCCCATGCCGAGCAGGCCGATGGCCAGTCCGCTGAACACGCTCGTGACGATGAACGCGAGTCCCTGGGTCGTGCCCACGAGGCCGTTGGCGTTGGCGTGTCGCTCCTCGGGAACCAGCAGTGTGACGGTCGTGGACAGGGCGATGTTGCGCATGTTCTCCACGACGGATCCGAGGAGGATGATCCCCGAGAACAGCCAGAACCACGGACCGCCCAGGTTCAAGAGCGCCGAGGCGGGTTGGAGCAGGTAGATCACTCCGGCGAGGAGGAAGGCGGCGAGCGTGACGACGCTCGAAAGCAGCATGACCCGGATCTTGCGATGTCGATCCACGAGCGTGCCGAACAGCATGGAGAAGAGCGCGATCATCAGCATGTAGGTGCCGCCGATGATGCCGGTCGCGAGCACCGATCGGGTCTCCAGATAGACCCAGAACGTCAGGCCGAACCACAGGAAACTCGTCGTGATGTTCGCGAGTGCGGTGTTGACGAGCACCTGCACGAACGTGCGCTCGCCCGCGGTCCGCGCGTTGCCCGTGATCTCCTCACCTGTCTCGTCGACCCTTTCCTCAGCCGCCTCGTTGACCATGGTGCGACGGTAGTCCTGGCCACCGACATGGGAAAGCCCCCGCTCGCGCCGGCATCGCGGATAGGCTTGCGGATCGTGGAATCCCTGCATGACGCCGGTGTTCGCGGCTTCGCATCCGACAACTACTCCGGCGTGCACCCCGAGGTTCTCGCCGCGATCGCCGCCGCCAATGACGGGCATCAGGTCGCCTACGGCGAGGATGCGTACACCCAGCGTCTGCAGGAAGTCTTCGCGCATCACTTCGGCGACGGTGTCGAGGCGTTCCCGGTCTTCAACGGCACGGGCGCCAACGTCACGGCGCTGCAGTCCATGCTCCCCCGGTGGGGTGCCGTCGTCGCGGCGTCGACCGCGCACATCAACGTTGACGAGGGCGGGGCCCCCGAACGGGTCGCCGGGGTCAAGCTCCTCACCGTGCCGACGCCGGACGGCAAGCTGACGCCCGAGCTCATCGACCGCGAAGCGTGGGGCTGGGGCGACGAGCATCGCGCCCAGCCGCTCGTCGTGTCGATCACGCAGTCCACGGAGCTCGGGACGCTCTACACGCCCGAGGAGATCCGCGCGATCGCCGACCACGTGCATCCGCTCGGGATGCGCGTGCACCTGGACGGCGCCCGCATCTCCAACGCCGCCGCCGCGCTGGGTCTGCCGTTGCGTGCGTTCACGCGCGACGTCGGCGTCGACGTGCTCAGCTTCGGCGGCACGAAGAACGGGGCGATGCTCGGGGAAGCCGTCGTGGTGCTCGATCCCGCCGCATCCGACGGCCTGATCTACCTGCGCAAGCTCAACATGCAGCTGGCGAGCAAGATGCGCTTCGTCTCCGCGCAGCTGATCGCGCTCCTGGAGGGCGACCTGTGGCTGCGCAACGCGACGCGCGCGAACGCGATGGCCGCGCGCTTGCGTTCGGGCGTCGAGGCGGGTGTCGCCGACGGCTCGATCACGGGAGTGGACTTCACCCAGCCGACGCAGGTCAACGGCGTGTTCGCGACACTGCCGGACGGTGTCGCCGACACGCTGCGCGAGAGCTTCCGCTTCTACGACTGGGATGCGGCGCGGCGCGAAGTGCGGTGGATGTGCTCCTTCGACACGACCGAGGACGACGTCGATGCCTTCGTCGCGGCGCTTGCGCGTCTGACCTGACGCTGACCCCTAGCGCAGGGCGCCGACGGAGGCGAGGGCGAGGCGCACGAGCGTCCCGCGACCGCCCTCCATCTCGGCGGCGAGCGAATCGGAGCATGCTTCCTCGGGTGACATCCACGTCACCTCGAGCGCATCCTGCCGCGGCTCGCACGTGCCCGTGACGGGGACGACGAAGGCGAGCGAGACGGCGTGCTGCCGATCGTCGTGGAAGGCGCTGACCCCCGGAATCGGGAAGTACTCGGCGACCGTGAACGGCGTCGGCTGCGGCGGCAGCAGGGGGAACGCCATGGGTCCGAGGTCGTTCTCGAGGTGCCGGAACAGCGCGTCCCGGACGGTTTCGCCGTAGCGGACGCGACCGCTCACGATCGAGCGCGTGATCTCCCCCACGGGCGTCGCCCGCAGGAGGATCCCCACCTCGGTGACCGTGCCCACCCCGTCCGTGCGGACCGGGACGGCCTCGACGTACAGCATCGGCAACCGCCGACGGGCCTCCGTGAGCTCGATGTCGCTGAGCCACCCGGGGTTGACGGCATTGCCCGGCGCGGGCGAGCCGAACGTGCCGTCGCCGAGTGGATGCCCCGCCCGCCCGAACGACGCGCCGATCCCGCCGAGCGGGTCGCGGGGCGTGCCGTCGTCGTCGCGCTCGTTGGGGTCGGGATCGGGGGTGCGCACCGGCATGAGTCTTGTATACCCCACGCCTCGGACTCCGCAGTGGTTGCGTGTCGGAGGTGCCTGCAAAGATGGGTGGATGCTCCCGTCCCCCACCCTGGATCCGTCGCCGATTCTCTGGTCCACACCGCCCGAGGAACGCGGCGGACGGCCGCTTCTCGTGCTGCTGCACGGATACGGATCCGATGAGCGCGACCTGTTCGGACTCGTCCCGTACCTGCCGGAGGAGTTCGTGATCGCCTCCGTCCGCGCACCCCTCTCCCCACCCTGGCCGGCACCCGGCTACTCGTGGTATCCGATCGAGGGGCTCGAGCAGCGCGACCCCGCGCACGTGACTGCGGGCGCGACGGGACTCCTCGACTGGCTGGACGGGCTCGAGTGGTCGGACGGGGCTGAGTCGGAGTCGGATGCTCCGATGGTCGGCCTGCTCGGATTCTCCCAGGGCGCCGCGATCGCGCTGCAGGCGCTGCGGCTGGACCCCGAGCGCTTCTCGTTCGCCGTGGCGCTCTCGGGATACGCGGCGCAGGGCACGCTTCCCGGAGATGCCCGGCTCGCGAGCATCCGCCCGCCCGTGTTCTGGGGGCGCGGCACGCGCGACGACGTCATCCCCGAATTCCTGATCGCACACACGACCGAGTGGCTGCCGGCGCATTCGACGCTGAGCGGGCGGGTGTACCCCGGGCTCACGCACAGCGTGTCGCAGGATGAGCTCGACGACGTGCGCGCGTTCCTCGACATCCAGCTGGCGAACGCATGACCGACGCACCGCTCGCCGACCGGCACGACCTCATCCGCGTCCGCGGCGCCCGCGAGAACAACCTCAAGGACGTCTCCGTCGACATCCCCAAGCGGCGCCTCACCGTGTTCACCGGCGTGTCGGGGTCGGGCAAGAGCTCGCTCGTCTTCGGCACGATCGCGAACGAGTCGCAGCGGCACATCAACGAGACCTACCCGACGTTCGTGCAGCAGTTCATGGGGCAGTTGAGCCGGCCCGATGTCGACGCGCTCGAGAACATCAGCCCCGCGATCGTCGTCGACCAGGAGCGGATGGGCAGCAATTCCCGTTCGACCGTGGGCACGGCAACCGATGCGCACGCCATGCTGCGCGTCCTGTTCTCACGGCTCGGGCAGCCGCACGTCGGGTCTCCGCAGGCGTTCTCCTTCAACGTGCCCTCGATCTCCGGCGCGGGTGCCGTCACGATCGCCGTCGGCAAGGACAAGGGCAAGAAGGAGCGCCGGTCGTTCGAGATCACCGGCGGCATGTGTCCGCGCTGCGAGGGGCTGGGCGAGGTGAGCGACGTCGACCTGGACGAGCTGTTCGACAAGACCAAATCGCTCGCCGACGGCGCACTGACGATCCCCGGCTACAACGTGGACGGGTGGATGGTGCGCGGCTTCACCGAGTCGGGGTTCCTCGACCCGAACAAGCCCATCCAGGACTACACGCCGCAGGAGCGGGACGACTTCCTCTACAAGGAACCCGTCAAGGTCAAGATGCAGAACATCAACGTGACCTACGAGGGCCTCGTCCCGAAGATCACGAAGTCGATGCTGCAGAAGGACCGCGACTCCCTGCAACCGCACATCCGCGCATTCGTGGACCGTGCCGTCAAGTTCATGGCGTGTCCCGAATGCGAGGGCACGCGGCTGAACGAGGGCGCGCGTTCGTCGCGGATCCACGGCGTGAACATCGCGGACGTCGCGTCGATGCAGATCACCGACGTCGCCGCGTGGTTGCGGACCGTCGATGATGCCGCGGTGGCCCCCCTCGTGGCGACCCTGCAGCACACGATCGACTCGTTCGTCGAGATCGGGCTGGGATATCTGTCCCTCGACCGCGCCTCCGGGACCCTCTCCGGCGGCGAGGCGCAGCGCACGAAGATGATCCGACACTTGGGCTCACCCCTGACCGACATCACGTATGTCTTCGACGAGCCGACCGCGGGACTGCATCCGCACGACATCCAGCGCATGAACCGTCTCCTGCTGCAGCTGCGCGACAAGGGGAACACGGTGCTCGTCGTGGAGCACAAGCCCGAGGTGATCGCGATCGCCGATCACGTCATCGATCTGGGTCCGGGGGCGGGACGTGCCGGAGGCGAGATCCAGTACACGGGCGATGTCGCCGGGTTGCGCGCATCCGACACGACCACGGGGCGTCACTTCGATCACCGCGCCCGGGTGAAGGATGCGACCCGATCGCCATCGGGGACTCTCGAGATCCGGGGAGCGACCCAGCACAACCTGCAGAACGTCGATGTCGATGTGCCGCTGGGAATCCTGACGGTCGTGACGGGTGTCGCCGGATCGGGGAAGTCGTCGCTCATCCACGGCAACGTTCCGGGGCGCGACGACGTCGTCGTCGTCGATCAGTCGCCGATCAAGGGGTCACGGCGGTCCAGTCCCGCAACCTACACGGGACTGCTCGATACGATCCGCTCCTCCTTCGCGAAGGCGAACGGCGTCAAACCGGGCTTGTTCAGCGCGAACTCCGAGGGCGCGTGCCCCGCGTGCAAGGGGCTCGGTGTCATCATCACGACGCTCGGTTTCACGCAGACGGTCGAGACGCTCTGTGAACTGTGCGAGGGGTCCGGGTTCAGCGAGGACGTGCTCGAGTACCTCCTCGACGGCAAGAACATCGCCGAGGTGCTCGCGATGTCGGCCGCGGAGGCAGCGGACTTCTTCACGAAGGGAACGGCCCACACGACGCTCGCGCGCATGATCGATGTCGGACTCGGCTACATCACGCTCGGTCAGGCGCTGAATACGCTCTCGGGCGGCGAGCGGCAGCGTCTGAAGCTTGCGATCTCGATGGCCAAGAAGGGCGCGATCTACGTGCTCGACGAGCCCACGACGGGTCTGCACCTCGCCGACGTCGACAACCTGCTCGCCCTGCTGGATCGCCTGGTCGAGGGCGGAAACTCCGTCATCGTGATCGAGCACCACCAGGCTGTCATGGCGCACGCCGACTGGATCATCGACCTCGGTCCGGGCGCGGGACGTGACGGCGGCCGCATCGTGTTCGAGGGGACGCCGGCCGACCTCGTCGCCGCCCGGTCGACGCTCACCGGCGAGCATCTCGCGCAGTACGTCGGCGCCTGAGCTCGCCCGTCCCGGGCCCGTGCCCGGGACGTCCCAGACCCGTTCCAGGGATGTCATCCCAAGGCATCCGTGTACACTGGCCCGCGCCCCGTCCTGTTCGAGGACTCCCGAGCGTGAGGAATCACCAGTGAAGATCGACGCGTCCGCGCCCCTGCGCTGAGCCGTCGGCATTCGTCGACGTCGCCAGCGCCCTCTCCGCGCTGACCGTCGACCCCGCTCGAAACCCGCATCCGCGACCCCGTTCCGGACGTGCGGATGACCGGATACCCGGATGTTTCGAGCCAGGCCTCCCGTCAGCGCCCGACTGACATCACCGGAGGCATCATGCTCGCATCCCCCACCCACTCTTCTGTCGTCCTCGAGCGCGTGACGTACGCGTGGCCCGATGGATCGATCGCTCTCTCCGGAATCTCCGGAGCCTTCGGCGAAGGCCGCACGGGCCTCGTCGGCCGCAACGGCAGCGGCAAGTCCACGTTGCTGCGGCTGATCGCGGGCGACCTCATCCCCGCATCCGGTCGTGTGAGCGCCCCCGACGACGTCGCCTGGCTGCCGCAGCGGCTCACGCTGCACGTCGGCGCGTCGGTCGCGGAGCTGCTCGGCGTCGCGGCGCCGCTGCGTGCCGTGCGCGCGATCGAGTCCGGCGACGTCGATCCCGCCCATTTCGACGCCGTCGGCGCCGACTGGGACATCGAGGCCAGAGCGCAGGCGGCGCTGAGCGAGGCGGGTCTGGATCCGCGGATGCTCGATCGCACCGTCGGGTCGCTGTCCGGCGGTGAGGCCGTGCTCGCGGCGCTCGCCGGCATCCGGCTGCGCGGGGACGCCGTGACGCTGCTCGACGAGCCGACGAACAACCTGGATCGCGATGCCCGCGCGCGCCTGTACGACCTCGTGCGGGCCTGGCGTGGTGCGCTCATCGTGGTCAGTCACGATGTCGCGCTGCTCGAACTCATGGATGACACCGCCGAGCTCTACGACGGCGAGTTGTCGACGTTCGGCGGCCCGTACTCGCAGTGGCGGGCGTGGCTCGACGCGGAACAGGCCGCGGCCGCACAGGCCGAACGGACGGCGGCCGCGGACCTCCGCCGGGAGAGACGCGAACGGATCGACGCCCAGATGAAGCTCGTCCACCGCGAGCGCACCGGGCACAAGGCCCAGGTCGAAAAGCGGGTGCCGGGGATCATCGCGGGTGCGCGCAAGCGTGCTGCCCAGGTCTCGGCCGGAAAGCTTCGCACCGAGACGGCGGCGAAGGAGGCGCGGGCTCGCGCCGCGCTCGATGCCGCCGAACGCCGTGTCCGTGACGACGGCGTCGTGCGGATCGATCTGCCCGACCCGGCCGTGCCGCCGGCGCGACGACTCGCCGTGCTCTCCGACGGCGAGCGCGAACACGTGATCCAGGGGCCCGAGCGCATCGCGCTGGTCGGTCCGAACGGCGTCGGCAAGTCGACGCTGCTCGAACGCCTCGTCGCGGGCGCTTCCGGTGCCGGTTCGACCGTCTCGCACGTTCACAACTCAGGAAAGACGGGGGGCTACGGTGCCGAAACCGCGTCCAACCCCGCAGATCTCCTGAGTTGTGAACACCTCGCGGGTGCGCCCGGCGCGGGGGCGACCGGCGCGGGGGCGATCGGCTCTGGGGAGACCGCGCCGCGGGCGGAGCTGCTGACCGAGCGGGTCGGGTATCTCCCGCAGCGGGTGGACGGGCTCGACGAACACGCGTCGGTGCTCGACACCGTGCGCGCCGCGGCGCCGAACCTGCCGCCGACCGAGGTGCGCAACCGGCTCGCGCGGTTCCTCGTGCGAGGGGATGCCGTGCTGCGACCGGTGTCGGCGTTGTCCGGCGGCGAGCGGTTCCGGGTCGCCCTGGCCCGACTCCTGCTAACCGACCCGCCCCCGCAGCTGCTCGTGTTGGATGAGCCCACGAACAACCTGGATCTGGACACGCTCGACCAGGTGGTGGCGGCACTGACGGCGTATCGCGGAGCGGTGCTCGTCGTCAGCCACGACGACGCGTTCCTGGACCGGCTCGGCGTCGCCGCACGGATCGAACTCGGTCGCGACGGGTCGCTCACGACGGTCACGTGAGCGACTCGTCGATCCGCGTGTCGGACCCAGCGGCGACAATGGGGAGATGAGCGACGTGCTCGAACGTTTCGGTCCCGCCACGCGGGACTGGTTCCGCGGTGCCTTCGCGGCGCCGACGGATGCGCAGATCGGTGCGTGGGAGGCGATCTCGGCGGGCCGGAACGCGCTCGTCGTCGCGCCGACCGGTTCGGGCAAGACCCTTTCCGCATTCCTGTGGGCGATCGACCGGGTCGTGCGCGAACGCTCGGACGCCGCAGCGAACACCTCAGCGCCGGTGGCCGCGCCGGCGTCGGACGGGCGACGGGCGCGTCGTGATCCCGACGCGGCGCCGCGCACGCGCATCCTCTACATCTCCCCTCTGAAGGCACTCGGCGTCGATGTGGAGCGCAACCTCCGCTCGCCGCTCGTGGGCATCGGGCAGGCGGCACGGCGCCTCGGTGTGCCCGCGCCCGACATCACGGTCGGTGTGCGCTCCGGTGATACGCCCTCCAGCGAGCGGCAGCGTCTCGTGCGCGACCCTCCCGACATCCTGATCACGACACCGGAGTCGCTGTACCTGATGCTGACGAGCCAAGCGGCGCAGACGCTGCGCGGCGTGGACACCGCCATCGTCGACGAGGTGCATGCCGTCGCCGCGACCAAGCGGGGTGCACACCTCGCGGTGAGCCTCGAGCGCCTCGACGCGCTCCGCCGAGCGGAGGGTGCCGCGCCCGCGCAGCGCATCGGGCTCTCGGCGACGGTGCGTCCGATCGATGAGGTCGCGCGTTTCCTCGGAGGTGCCGCGCCCGTCGAGATCGTCGCACCACGTGCGTCGAAGACGTTCGACCTCACGGTCACGGTGCCCGTCGATGACCTGGTGAACCCCCCGCCTGCGCCAGGACGTCCCGCGCCGTCGCCCGACACTGCCGCGTCGACCGACGACGCGGCGCACGACACGGCGCACGGCGGTGAGTGGTTCGACTCCGACCCCCCGCTGCAGACCGAGATGACCGGCTCGGTCTGGCCGCACGTCGAAGAGGCGATCGTCGATCGCATCCTCGAGAACCGGTCGACGATCGTGTTCGCGAACTCACGTCGCCTCGCGGAGCGGCTGACCGGGCGCCTCAACGAGATCTACGCGGAGCGGCTGGGACTGGCGGTGCCGGATGCGGCGGTCCCCGCCGCCATGATGGCGCAGGCCGGCGTGAACGCGGGCGTCGAACCCGTCCTCGCGAAGGCGCATCACGGATCGGTGTCGAAGGAGCAGCGTGCGCTCGTCGAGGAGGAGCTCAAGGCGGGGACGCTGCGGTGCGTCGTCGCGACCAGCAGTCTGGAGTTGGGGATCGACATGGGCGCGGTCGATCTGGTGATCCAGGTCGAGGCGCCTCCCTCCGCGGCGAGTGGACTGCAGCGGGTCGGGCGCGCGGGGCACCAGGTCGGCGAGGTCAGTCGCGCGTATCTGTTCCCCAAGCACCGCAGTGACGTCCTGCACACCGCGATCGTGACGGAGCGGATGCTGGCGGGTCAGATCGAGTCGATCGCGGTGCCGCAGAACCCGCTCGACATCCTGGCGCAGCAGACGGTCGCGGCGGCCGCGCTCGCGCCGCTCGACGTCGAGGAGTGGTTCGAGACCGTCAAGCGGGCCGCGCCGTTCCGCACCCTGCCGCGTTCGGCGTACGAGGCGACGCTGGATCTGCTGGCGGGCCGGTACCCCTCGGACGAGTTCGCCGAACTGCGGCCGCGTCTCGTGTGGGATCGCGACGCGGGCACGCTCACCGGCCGTCCCGGTGCGCAGCGACTCGCCGTGACCAGCGGTGGGACGATTCCCGATCGCGGGCTGTTCGGCGTCTTCATCGCCGGTGAGTCGCGCAACGCGCGCGTCGGCGAGCTCGACGAGGAGATGGTCTACGAGTCCCGCGTCAACGACGTGTTCACGCTCGGCACGACCAGTTGGCGCATCGTGGAGATCACACACGATCGCGTCAATGTGCTGCCCGCGTTCGGGCAACCGGGCAAGCTCCCCTTCTGGCACGGTGACGGACTGGGGCGGCCGGCCGAACTCGGCGAAGCGCTCGGAAAGTTCGCCCAGGATGTCTCCACCGCGCCGCCCGAGAAGGCGCGCGCCCGTCTGCGCGAGGCGGGGCTCGACGACAAGGCGATCGGCAACCTGCTGGCCTATCTCGCGGAGCAGCGGGAGGCGACGGGATCGTTGCCGACGGACACGTCCTTCACGGTCGAGCGCAGCCGCGACGAGGTCGGCGACTGGCGCGTGATCCTGCATTCGCCGTACGGCATGAACGTGCATGCCCCGTGGGCGCTCGCGGTGAATGCGCGGATCCGCGAGCGGCTCGGTGTCGAGGGGTCTGCGGTCGCGAGCGACGACGGGATCATCGCCCGCATCCCGGATGCGACGGCGGATCCACCCGGTGCCGAATTGTTCGTGTTCGATCCGGACGAGCTCGAACAGATCGTGACGGATGAGGTGGGCGGTTCCGCGCTGTTCGCGTCGCGCTTCCGGGAGTGTGCCGCGCGCGCACTGCTCATGCCGCGGACGAATCCGAACAAGCGCAGTCCGCTGTGGCAGCAGCGGCAGCGCTCGGCCCAGTTGCTGGAGGTCGCCCGCCGGCATCCGACGTTCCCGATCATTCTGGAGACGCTCCGCGAAGTGCTGCAGGACGTCTACGACCTGCCCGCGCTGCTGCGGGTGGCGCGCGGCATCCAGGATCGTCGCATCCGCCTGGTCGAGACGACGACGCAACAACCGTCGCCGTATGCGCGGGATCTGCTCTTCGGGTATGTCGGTGCGTTCATGTATGAGGGCGATTCCCCGCTCGCCGAACGCCGCGCCGCCGCACTGTCCGTCGATCCCGCGCTGCTCAGCGAGTTGCTCGGGAAGGTGGAACTGCGGGAGCTGCTCGATCCGGACGTGATCGCGCAGTTCGCGCGCGAGGTGCAGCGCCTCGCGCCGGGGCGACGCGCCCGCGGGGTGGAGGGAGTGGCCGATCTGTTGCGCCTCCTCGGACCTCTCGACGCGGCCGAGGTCGCCCAGCGGCTCGAGGGTGCCCCGGTGCACTCGCCGGTGCACACATCGGTACATGCGCCGGAGCATCCACCGGAGCAGGAGGTGTCGGCGGATGCGGGGGATCCGTCCGCATCCGATGTCCCGGCGACGGAGTCCGAGGCGGCCGCACACCTGGACACTCTGGTGCGGGATCGGCGGGCGATCCGGGTGAGTATCGGCGGTGTCGCCCGCCTCGCGGCGATCGAGGACGCCGGGCGTCTGCGCGACGCGCTCGGGGTCGCGCTGCCGGTGGGGGTGCCGACGGCGTTCCTCGAACCGATGCCGGATCCCCTCGGTGATCTCGTCGCCCGCCATGCCCGCACGCACGGGCCGTTCCGCGCGAGTTCGGTCGCGGCGCGGCTCGGTGTCGGCGTCGCGGTGGCCAGGGCGACGCTGCAGCGGCTCGAGTCGGAGGGTCGCGTCACGAGCGGGTTCTTCCTCCCGGAGGGCGCGTCCGAGCATCCGGGCGGTACGGAAGAGTCCGTCGACGCCGGGGCACGCGACGCGGCGCGCGATGAGCCTCGCGACGAACCGCGCGATGAGACCGAGTGGTGCGACACCGAGGTGCTGCGGCGATTGCGGATGCGGTCGCTCGCGGCGATCCGCGGGTCGGTCGAGCCGGTCGCCCCGGAGGCGTATGCCCGGTTCCTGCCCGCCTGGCAGCATGTCACGTCGCCGCTGGAGGGGATCGATGGGGTCGTGGCGGTCGTCGAGCAGCTCGCCGGTGTGCCCATCCCCGCGAGCGCGTGGGAGTCGCTCATCCTGCCGACGCGCGTGCGCGATTATGCGCCGGCGATGCTCGATGAGCTGACCGCGACCGGGGAGGTGTTGTGGTCGGGTCACGGTTCGTTGCCCGGACGTGACGGCTGGGTCGCACTGCATCCCGCCGATGGCGCGGGGCTCACGATCGCGGAGGCAACCGAGTCGGTCGCTCCGGACTCGATCGACGCACGGATCGTCGCGGAACTCGCCGGGGGCGGCGCGTACTTCACGGCGCAGCTGCGCACCCTGACGGGCGCCGACAACGAACAGGCGGTCGTGGATTGCCTGTGGCGGTTGACGTGGGCCGGGCTCGTGACCAACGACACGTTCGCGCCCGTGCGCTCGCTCCTGCAGGGCGGGTCGCAGGCGCATCGGGCGATCCGGCGTCCGCCGCGGTCGCGCATGTATCGGGGGGCGAACCTGCCCGGAGCGTCCGCGCGTACCGCGTCGGCGCGCCCCGCGATGCTCGGCGGACGCTGGTCGCTGCTGCCGACCCCCGAGACGGATCCAGCGGTGCGGGCGGCGGCGACCGCCGGGATCCTCCTCGATCGGTACGGCGTCGTGACGCGCGGGAGCGTGCAGGCGGAGGGCGTGCCCGGCGGATTCGCCCAGGTGTATCGGACGCTCGCGAGTTTCGAGCACGCGGGACACTGTCGTCGCGGCTACCTGATCGAAAGACTCGGTGCGGCCCAGTTCGCCGCATCCGCCACGATCGATCGACTGCGCGAGTTCGCGAGTGCGGGCGATCCGCCGCCGTTGCGGGCGATCACGCTCGCGGCGACCGATCCCGCGAATCCGTACGGTGCGGCGCTGCCCTGGCCGGCGCTGGAGGGGATCGCGCACCGTCCCGGTCGCAAGGCGGGTGGGATCGTCGTCCTCGTCGATGGGGAGTTGACGCTGTATCTCGAGCGGGGCGGGAAGACGGCGCTCGTGTTCACGGAGGTGGAGGATCGCCTCGGCGCCGCCGCGCACGACCTCGCCCGCACCGTGCGGGAGCGTCGCCTGGACACGCTCACGATCGAGCAGGTGAGCGGCCAGTTCGTGTACGGGACTCCGGCGGGTCGTGCGCTGCGCGATGCGGGCTTCGTCGAGTCGCCGCGCGGGTTGACCCTCCGGCGTGTGGCCGCGGGGGCGGGTGCGCGTGCCTGAGGGCGACAGTGTCTTCCGTGCGGCGCGGTCACTGTACGATGCCCTCGCCGGGTCGGTGGTGACCCGATTCGATCTGCGCGTGCCGCGGCTCGCGACGGCGGATCTGCGCGGCGAGACGGTGCGCGAGGTCGTGCCGCGCGGCAAACACCTGCTGATGCGGATCGGGGATCGGACGCTGCATTCGCACCTGAAGATGGAGGGGCGGTGGGATGTCTATGCGCACGGCGTGCGGTGGCGGCGACCCGCGTTCCAGGCGCGTGCGGTCGTGGGCACGGCGCGGTGTGATGCCGTGGGTTTCGATCTCGCGATGCTCGACCTCGTGGCGACGTCGGATGAGGGTGAGCTGGTCGGGCATCTGGGTCCGGATCCGCTCGGTGCCGAGTGGGATGCGGCGGAGGCCGCGCGGCGCGTCGGGTCCGATTCGCGACCGATCCATGTCGCCCTGCAGGATCAGCGCAACGTCGCGGGGTTGGGCAACGAGTATGTCAACGAGGTGCTCTACGTTCGAGGTGTCGCGCCCTCGCGACCCGCGACGCAGGTCGATGTCGTTCCGCTCATGGAGACGGCGGCACGGATGCTGCGGACGAACGTCGCCCGTCCCGTTCGCACGTTCACGGGTGACGACCGTCCGGGGCGGCGGACCTGGGTGTATCGACGCGAGGGCAAACCGTGTCGACGGTGCGGGACGGCGATCCGGAGCGGGGAGCTCGGCGCGCATCCGACCGAGGAGCGGATCGTGTTCTGGTGTCCGCACTGCCAGAACTGACCTGGTCAGTGGCCGATGTAGCGTCCCGGGCGGTGGTTGAGGGCGAGCACGAGGTTCAGCAGGATCGCACCCAGGGCGCTCACGAGCACGTTGATCCAGGGCACGACCAGGAGTGCGGTGGCGATGATGAGGACGTCGAAGATCATCTGCGTCCAGCCCGCGCGGAATCCGGTCCGCTCCTGCACGAGCAGGGCGATGATGTTGATGCCGCCGAGGCTCGAACGGTGCCGGAAGAGGATCAGCAGTCCCACTCCGGCCATCAGGTTGCCCGCGAGTGTGCCGTACAGCAGGTTCAACGACGGCAACGGAAGCAGCGTCTGGTTGAGCGCCGTGAACGCGGAGACGAGCGCAATGCAGATCACCGTGCGGATCGTGAAGTCCCAGCCTTTCTTCCAGATCGCGAGGATCGCGAACGGCAGATTGACGAGGGCGTAGATGAGCCAGAACGGCCAGCTCGTCGCATAGTCCAGGACGAGTGCCAGTCCGGCGGTTCCGCCGGTGACGGCTTCACTCGCGCGCAGGAGCGAGAGTCCGAGGGCGACGACGAAGGTGCCGGTGAGCAGGCCGAGCACGTCTTCGGGGATGGAGTGTGCCGTCTCACGACGGTCGAAGACGAGCGAGGGCTCGTCCACCGCTTCGCGGTCGATCGGGGTGTGATCGGCGGCGTCGGCGGGTTCCGCGGCATGGGTCACTGCGGTCCTTTCGAGGGGGATGCGTCGATTCTCGCATCCGCACCCGCCCGTGCTGTGCGGATCGAGCCCATTGCACCCGGCGGATGATCTCACCAGGATGGGATCACCGACACCCGGGAGGCGATGATCGTGGGAACGACCGTCTTCGAACGACAGCGTCCGTCCGCGGCTGCGGTGCGGGAGAGTCTCGCCGGATCGCGGCACAGCGTCTTCTGGCTCGACGATCTGCCGCGCACCGCCGACCGGCCGCCCTTGCGTGGCCAGCATCATGCGGATCTCGTCGTGGTCGGCGGCGGATACACGGGATTGTGGACGGCGCTCCTCGCGCGACGTCGCGATCCGGGCATCCGCATCGTGCTTCTGGAGGCGCGCACGGTGGGCTGGGCGGCGTCGGGCCGCAACGGGGGTTTCTGCGAGGCGAGTCTCACGCATGGGCGCGAGAACGGCCTCGCTCGCTGGCCGGACGAGATCGACGAGTTGGAACGGCTCGGGATGCAGAATCTCGACGGCATCGAGGCCGACCTCGCCGAGTGGGGTGTGGATGCGGACTTCGATCGGGTCGGGTCGATGGGCGTCGCGACGGAGCCGCATCAGGTCGCGTGGCTGGATGAGTGGGCGGCGGATGCGGCGGCTCGAGGCGAGTCGGATGTCGTCCGCCTGGATGAGGCCGAAGTGCGAGCATCCGTCGCCTCGCCCACGTATCTGGGCGGGGTGTGGGAGAAGCGGACGTGTGCGATGCTGCATCCCGGCAAGCTCGCCGCGGAGCTGGCCCGCGTCGCCGCGGAGCAGGGCATCGAGATCTTCGAGCACTCACGCGTCGTGCGATTGGAGTCGGAGGGCCATTCGGGTCCGGTGCGGGTCGTGACGGATGCGGGCATCGTGATCGCCGGGCAGGTGGTGCTCGCGACGAACGTGTTCCCCTCCCTGCTGGCACGCAATCGGTTGATGACGGTGCCGGTGTATGACTATGTGCTGATGACGGAGCCGTTGTCGGCGGCGCAACTCGACGCGATCGGCTGGCGCGATCGGCAGGGGCTGAGCGATCTGGCGAACCAGTTCCACTACTACCGGATGAGCAGGGACGGACGGATCCTGTTCGGCGGCTATGACGCGATCTACCACTACGGACGCAAGGTGCGCGCGCGTTACGAGAACCGTCCGGAGACGTGGGGGCGCCTCGCCGAGCACTTCTTCACGACCTTTCCGCAGTTGGAGGGCCTTCGGTTCACGCATCGGTGGGCCGGTGCGATCGATACGTCGACGCAGTTCTGCGCGTTCTACGGCACCGCGCGGCGTGGTCGGGTCGCGTACGCGGCGGGATTCACGGGTCTCGGTGTGGGGGCGACGCGGTTCGCGGCCGAGGTCGTGCTGGATCTGCTCGCCGGTGCCGACACCGAGCGGACGCGGCTCGAGATGGTGCGCAAGCGACCGTTGCCGTTCCCGCCCGAGCCGGCGGCGTCGATCGGCATCAATGCGACGCGCTGGTCGCTGGATCGCGCGGATCGCAACGAGGGTCACCGGAACGTGTTGCTCCGCACGCTGGATGCGCTGGGCTTGGGCTTCGACTCCTGACCCGGCACCCACCCCCACACACAGGTGATCGAGTAGCGCCGAAGGCGCGTGTCGAGTTCCCACACCCCGTGCCGTCCGCCCCGGGACGACCGCCGCGGTGGTGGGCGTCTCGATACGCGCGCTCCGCGCGCTACTCGACGACCGGGGTAGGGGCGCTCTCGGTCCGATCTCGACGCCTGGAAGGGGACGCCGGATTCGAGCCGGCGCGCTCAGGCGGCGGTGCGCCAGTGGGCGCGTTCGGGGGGTGGGTCCCATAGCCATCGGATCGGTGATTTCGAGAGGAGTGGGATCGGTTTCCCGTGTCCGCCGGCTGGTGGGTGCAGGACGGCACCGTCGTGGTCGTTGCGGGTGATTCGCCATCCGTGGTTGTGGAGGTGGAGATGGTGGTATCGGCAGAGGAGGACGGCGACGTCGCAGTCGGTGCGGCCTCCCTCGGACCACGGGGTGCAGTGATGCGCTTCGCAGTAGGAGGGGGGACGGTCACATCCGGGCCAGACACACCCGCCGTCGCGAACGGCGAGGGCGAGGCGCTGTTTCGTGGTGAACAGGCGTTGTTCGCGTCCCAACTGGAGTGGGTTGCCGTGTGTGTCGATGGTGACCGTGATGGTCCCGGTCACGCACAGCGCGCGCTCCAGCACGGTTCCCGGAATGGTGAGGGCACCGTCCTCGGTGTGTGCCGTGGTGATCAGTCGCCCGAATGCGTCCCGGTGGGTGTGATCGCCTGTCACCGTGTCCCTCATGGTGATCAGGCGAAGGCCGGGTTCTTTGACGCCGTAGACGTCTTCCGCGTTTGCGAGTGCTCCGGCGCGGAGCAGGTCGATGAACAGGTCGTATGCGAGTTGTTCGTTCGTGCGCGGGTCGCGTATCAGGGCATCCGCCTGCTCGCGGGCATCCTCCGCGACGAATCGTGGACCGCCACGGCGGGGAGCGAACGCGGTGTCCATGAGTTGGCGGACCCATTCGCCCATCTCGTCGTCGAAGACGATGTGCGCGAGCGGTTGCCCATCGGCCGTCTTGGACCACCGGTATGACCGGTTGCGGAACCGTGCGGCGTAGCGTTCCTCCGCACCGGCGGGATCCAGCATGTCTCGCAACGTCCGTGCCCGGGAGGCGAGGTCCTCGACCGTGCACCCGGCGGCCTCGCGTGCGAGTTCGCGGGCGGCGGCACGCCAAGCCTCGGTCACGGCCTCCGACGGCTGCCCGTCCACCTGGGGTGGCTCGCCCAGTCCCGTACGGATCGCGTGATGCTGCGCCGTCGTGAGAGTCCCCGCCAACACCGCCTCACGCAGCGGCCCATGCCACTCCGACCCGGCTTCCGAGCCGGTGCCGGCACCGTCGTCGGTCTCCGCGCCGGTGTCGCCGCCCGCATCCGCCCCCGGTCCGGCGCCCGCACCGTCACCGGCACCTTCGAGGAGCGCTTCGCCGACCTTCACGGCACGCGTCGCCTCACCCCGGGTGACGCCGGTGAGGTCGCGGAGGAACTCCACCGCGTTGCGATGCCCGGTCTCCTGGACCAGCCCACCATGCCCCCGCTCCCGGCCGGATCGTGCGGAGGCGACCCCGGCGAGCAGCGACTGCAACACGGTCGCCTGCCGGATCAACATCGTGGTCCCGGTGAGCAGGTCACGCACCGACGCGTCACTGAGTCGTGCGACAGAGCCGGGCAACTCTCGTGCGGGAACGTCAAGCTCCCCGAAGACCGCGAACCCCTTCACTGCTTCGTTGATATCTTCGAGGAACGTCATACCCACAGTCTGCCACCCACCACCGACACTCCACGACGGTACCGGTCAACCTGTGGATAAATCGAAGAATTGTTCTATTCAGAGTCGATAGCCACGACCGTGTCGTACAGCCCATAGCGACGCAGCCCCTTGTGTGACTCGATTCCCGTGTAGGAGAGCGACGCGTCCTCGTAGCGTCGAAACGCGAAGACGGCCTGATTCATGTGCCCCGCGTTGAACACACCCAACCCGACCAAGAGGTCGAAGTCCTCCACGGTGAGCCCCGTGACCGCCTTGAACAGGTCGGGCTCGATCTTGGTGACAACGTCGTAGAGCGTGTTCTCGCGATAGTCGGTCAGGTACATGAAGGCGGGGATGCGCGTCGCGAACTTGATCAGCTTCTCCTGGATCTGCTTGCGCTTCGACTTGTACTCCTTCTCCTCCGCCGTCAGCTCCTTCTTCTCGGCCGGGGTGATGTCGTCGCCCTTCTCCTTCTTCGCCTTCCCGACCGACTCGCTCTTATTCACGACGGTTTCGAAGATGTCCGACCCGAGGGCACGGAATCCTTCGATGCTCATGACGGCAGCCATCGCCTCCTCGGACGCCATGATCTTCTTCAGTGTCAGGTTGTCGACGTTCACGAGCACGGCCGACTCCCACTTGCGTGCGAGGAGCGTCGCGGACGTGCCGGCCAGTGCGATGTCGAGGATGCCCGCCGCATCCACCTGCGTCATATGCGACCCGTCATAAGCCAGCACGGGGAGGAAGCTCACGAGTTCCTCGACGGCTCGTTCCGGGTTGGGCGTGTCCGGCGCCAACCCCCGCCCGTACTCGCTGATCTGTCGCAGCGCTCGCGTGGGTGCGAAATCGAACACGAAACACACCGGTTTCAGGATCGCTTCCTCGGTGGGATCATCGCCGTTGGGGTTGCGGATCGTCCACGGTGACTGCACGCGGAACGCCGCCTGGAAGTACGTTTCCGGCGCCTGCAGGTTGCGCAACATGAGGATCGACGACCACTGCGGCACGGTCACGCCCGTCGTCAGCTTGCCGACGGTGAGGGTGATCGTCTTCGTGTCGTGGCCTCCGCCGATCGCCTCGCGCACGGGCGGAAGCGCATCGAGCCCGACCCCGACTCCCGGCGCCGAGACGTTCACGACGCGATAGTCATGCCAGAACGCATTCTGCGGTTCGGCGAGGAGGTTGGCCATCGCAGCGCATGACGCCGTCCGCGGCAGCATCCAGAGCGAGTGCTGCAGGTAGGGCAACAGGCGAGTATCGGAGTACGGGAACGGCGGTTTCGTCCCGGACTTCATCGCATCGACCTGCGTCGGAATGTGGGACCCACGGATGATGTCGAGCCACTTCTGCACGTCGTCTTTGTGGACGAACTCAGCGGAGGCACCCGTGCCCTTGGCTTCGAAGAACGCGTTGAGGTCGAACTCGTCGAACTCTCCCTGATGCGCGATGGCGACCAGTTCATCGGGCATCTGGTAGGTCAGCAGGCGCATCTCGGGCAGCGACGCATACGGGTTCGGGAGAGTCGGATGCTCCGCCGCAAACTGCGCCTTCGCCCGCTGTTCGTCGGTGTAGGTCCAGTTGAAGATCTGCTCCTCGATGAACCGGCCCTCGTTGAGCACCTTGAACGGCGTGCCCGACAGGTAGAGGTAGGCGCGCGCCTTGATGGGCACGAAGGCATCCTCGTCGAGACTGTTGACCTCGAGCTCCTCGGCGAAGGTCGCTTCCGCGGGCGTGAACTCCTGAGCCTCGGCCTTGCGGCGGACGGCATCATCCTCGCCCTCGAAGAGCTCTTTCGCGGTGTCGCGCCACGCACCGAAGTGATACTCGTCGAACACGACGAGGTCCCACAGGACCTCCGTGAGCCAGCGGTGCTTTGGCTTGAAGTTGCCGGCCTTGTCTGTTCCCATCAAGTCTTGGAAGGAGCCGAAGAAGACGAGCGGACGCTCAGGATCGACGGATGCGGGATCTCCGCCGGTCCCGCGCGAGACGTACTGCCATCCATCGAAGTCGACGTGCGAGCGAAGATCGGTCTCCCACGCATCCTCGACAGCGGGTTTGAACGTGACGACGAGGATGCGTTTCGCGTTCAGGCGCTTGGCGAGTTGGTACGTCGTGAACGTCTTGCCGAAGCGCATCTTCGCGTTCCACAGGAACTCGGGAACGGCGTCCGCGTCTTCTGCCCAGCGAGATCGGTAGTAGTTGTGGGTCTTCTCAACGGCCGCCCTCTGCTCGTCGCGCATGGGGAAGTCGGCGGTGGGCGTGCCCTCATACGCCTTGTTCGCGCGCAGCTCCGCGATGGCGAGACGAACGTCCTCGACGGTGCAGCGCATCCACTCGCCGACGGGGTTCGCGAACTTCTTCTGCCGCAGGCGGGCCCGCACGTCGAAGTCACGGAAGATGGTGCCATCGGGACGATCCGCCGGCTCATCGAGCACGATCTCGAAGTTGTCGATCGCGGCCGTCTTCAACTGCTGCGCGACACGCCTCTTGACGTTCTGGGTCGTCTGCCCGACCTTGAGGAGTCCCGCGTGGGCCGGGTCGTCGATCGAGTATGCGTAGATACGGAGGCGAGACTCGGGTTTCGCGCGGAAGAGTTCGTCAATGGGTTTAGGCATCGGAGTCGTCTCCGTCGAGCGTCATCGGCTTGATCTGAGACTCGATGAAGATGATCTCGTCGCGCGTCAACCCGAAGATCTCGTAGAGATCCGGGTCACTCCAGGCGCGATCGAAGCTCAGGTCAGGGACGAACTCGTAGGACCCTCTAGTCATGTTCTGAGTCAGCAGGATTGTCGAGACCAGGAACCGGACAAACCGAGTCCGCAAATAGTCAGCGGCGTTTGTCGCTTCGGCGCTCGAAGCGAACGGCCCGAGGACGAGATATGAGCCAGTTGAAACTGACTGCGGCGGCATGACCTCGAAGTAGTGCCCCTTAGCGTGGTGTAGTTCGCGGTGGCCGGTCTCGTCGTTGAGAAGGGCGCGGTCACCGTGTAGTCCCTTCGAGGAATCTCCTACAACCCACTCGAAAGGCATCTTCACGATGACCGCACCTCATATTGTCGACCCTGCTGGACTGCTCGAGGAAGCGCTGGGTGACGCGTCTCCCGATTTGATGCGCAGCCTGCTGCAGAACGTGATCAATGCGCTGTTGTCCGCGGACGCGGACAGCGTCGTCGGCGCGGAATGGGGCGAGCGCTCCAGCGTCCGGACGGCGCAGCGCAACGGCTACCGGCACCGCGACCTGGATACCCGTGTCGGGACGATCGACGTCGCGATCCCGAAGCTCCGCTCCGGCACCTACTTCCCGGAGTGGCTCCTCGAGCGCCGCAAGCGGGCCGAGTCGGCGTTGATCACGGTCGTCGCGGACTGCTACCTCGCCGGGGTCTCCACCCGCCGGATGGATAAGCTGGTCAAGACCCTCGGGATCCACAACCTGTCGAAGTCGCAGGTCTCGCGGATGGCCGCGGACCTCGACGAGCACGTCGCCCAGTTCCGACACCGACCACTGGGCGACGCGGGCCCGTTCACGTTCGTCGCCGCCGATGCGCTCACCATGAAGGTCCGTGAGGGCGGCCGGGTGATCAACGCGGTCGTGCTCGTCGCGACGGGCGTGAACGCCGACGGGCGCCGCGAAGTCCTCGGTCTGCGGGTTGCGACCAGCGAGACCGGGGCGGCGTGGAACAGCTTCTTCGCCGACCTCGTCGCCCGCGGCCTGGGCGGAGTCCGCCTGGTCACCAGCGACGCGCACGCCGGGCTCGTGGAAGCGATCGCGGCGAACCTGCCCGGCGCTGTCTGGCAAAGATGCCGCACCCACTACTCGGCGAACCTGATGAGCGTGACACCGAAGCCCATGTGGCCGGCGGTGAAAGCGATGCTCCATTCCGTCTACGACCAGCCCGACGCTGCCGCCGTGAACGCCCAGTTCGATCGGCTGCTCGACTACGTCAACGGGAAACTCCCCGCCGCGCACGAGCACCTCGACACGGCGCGGGCGGACATCCTCGCGTTCACCGGGTTCCCGGAAGGGCTCTGGCAGCAGATCTGGTCCAACAATCCGAACGAGAGATTGAACCGGGAGATCCGCCGCCGCACCGACTCCGTCGGGATCTTCCCGAACCGCGACGCGATCATCCGCCTCGTCGGCGCCGTCCTCGCCGAGATCACCGACGAATGGGCCGAAGGCCGCCGCTACCTCGGCCTCGACATCCTCGCCAAGAGCCGCCTCACCCTCGTCGCCGACGGCGGAACCGAGGAGGTGACCACCGACACCGTCCTCGAGCTCAGCGCCTAGACAGCAGTCAACAACTCGAAGGAAAACGAGCTACACCACTACCAGGGGCTTGACCGACCTCGATCCTTGAAAGCACACGCCTGCGGCCCTGCTTGTCGGTTTGCCCCGCGTGTTCGCTGGATGTCTTTGAGACGAGCACCTTCCACGCATCAATCAGACCGTGCCCCCTTGCGACATGCTCCCGGTTGACTCGCCCGTCAGTTCCGCTCGCGTAGAGGTATAGATCGCCGACGCTATCGCGCTCATGATCGGTATCCACGGTGAACGGGTTCCTTGCCGATACCCGCGCCGAAAGTGACTTCTGGCAAGCCGCCCGCACCTTCTCCACTATGAGAAGGGCTCGGTTGTCGCGAACGAACACAGGGTACTCGTCGAGCCGCCGCGTGACCGTGAGCGTGTCACTACCGATGCGGCTCTCAACGACACAGTCGCCCTGATTGTCGCGATCCCAGAGAAAAAAGCACACGCCACCTGCGATGTCGACGCCATCAAACGCCTGTCGCGAGTCGGGGAAGTCCGTCAACCGTCTCAATCGTCGGTCTGCGAGCATAGTGCTCCGGAACTCGTCGAGGCCCTTGCCGCCTGTATACCAGTTCGCCTTCACGACCATGGAGAGGTACCGAGGTTCGAGCCGCTGTGCTTGCTGAATGAAGAGTTGGTAGATAGGCCTCGCGCTGGATCCCGTGCCCCCGCCATCATTCAACTGGTACGGCGGGTTTCCGATGATGACGTCGAACTGCACGTCGGCTCCAAACATTTTCGCGAGCAATGCCCGCGGATCGGTCGCGTGGATGAAGGCGTAGGCGTGAGTCTCCAGGTCGTCGCCGCGCCCGTACCCGGACTTGCCCGCCCCGCAGTACGCGCACTTCTCCCCCGCCCAGGTGTGTTCGGTGCGCTCGAACCAGATGTTGCCCCAGTCGCGGTCGAAGCTCTTCGCGATCGAGTGCTTCCCCATCGCATCCTTCGAGCAGTAGACGCTGCGTCGCGCAAGCAGCGCGGTGAGCCGCGTGATCCCGATGCCGTAGACCTGCTTCGTGAGAATGTGATCGACCCGCTCGTCCAGGTCGGGGATCTGCGATGCGAGTCCAGCCGTGAGGCGCCGGACGATCTCGCGCAGGAACACGCCCGACTTCGTGAACGGGTCGAGGAAGGTGACGGTCGGATCCGCCCAGATGCTCGTGCCGCCGTTCGACTCCGCCCACGCCTGCTCGAGTGTGTCGAGCATCTGGTTCGCGAGCTCGGGCGGGGTGAACACCTCGTCGTTCGACAAGTTCGCGATGCACGTGAGCACATCGGGGTTGTGGCCCTGCTGCGTGAACGGCGCCTTGCCGTCGATCGCCGGCGCGCTCATCCGGCGATCTCCTGCACCGTCATCGCCGGGTACGTGCGCACCGGCGTGAAGATCTCGTGCTCTTCGAAGTGCGCGAACAAGCCCTCCGACGCGGACGCCCGCTGCGTCAAGGCGTCGTAGCGGAAGTCTCGGCGCTGATACTTCCCCCGCCCGAGATACCCCCACTCGGGAAACGTGATCGGTTCGCCCGCCGCATCCGTCATCTTCAGCGCGTCGCCCTGAATGATGTTCGCGGCGAGGACCGCGGATGCGGCGCGACTCCAGACGTCTGTCGCATCCACACCCAGATACCGGGCGAAAGTACCCGCGAGGTTCTCGCGACACTCCGCCGCGTTGTCGGGCAGTAGCTCGATGCCGTAGATGCACATCAGCGCGAACAGCGCGTAGTGCCGCTTCTCAAAGTCGCTGCGACCATACCGAGCCTGCACGGCCGCGAGCTTGCGCTTGAGGATCGGCACCAAGAAGTTGCCCGACCCGCAAGCCGGCTCAAGGAAGCGAGAGTCGATGCGCTCGGTCTCAGTCTTGACGAGATCGAGCATCTCGTCGACCAGCCACCGCGGCGTGAAGACCTCGCCGTGATCCGCAACCCTTCGGCGCGAGCGGACAAGCTGCTCACGCCCCACCGCATCCCCCACTGCGCGACTCCCCTCGATCAGAATGAACCTGAGTGTACTTGTACCCGTGTACGTTCACCCTGGCACTGGCTACCGACACTGGCGACGCTGGACGAATGCCTCGCGTCCCCTCGGCTGCCGCCGCCCACATCGGTCGGCGCATCTCGGAGACGAGGAAGCGAGCCGCGCTGACCCACGACCAACTGGCCGTGGCCTCGGGAATCGACTCCTCGAACATCCGCAGCTACGAGAGCGGTCGGGCCATGCCGAGCATCCACACGCTCATGCGGATCGCGGATGCTCTGAACACGGAGCCCGGCGTGCTTCTCGAGGGACTCACGCTCGACCTGTTCGCCCCCGCGGCGCGCACTCGTCGCGCCAGCTAAACGCGCCCCACCCCAAGGCGCGTCCACGCCACCGACACTGGGACGCCCATGGGCCACGTCTGCAACACTGGCGGCATGCCCGAGCCACGCACCGCCAACGATCCCGCCATTCCCACCGCCGACCCCGCCGCGGATGCGCGTGTGCGCGCCGACGATCGTGCGCACGTCTTCCACTCGTGGAGCGCGCAGGCGCTCATCGACCCGCATCCGGTCGCGGGCGGCAGTGGCGCGACGTTCTGGGACTACGAAGGACGCTCCTATCTGGACTTCTCGTCGCAGCTGGTCAACCTGAACCTCGGGCACCAGCATCCGGATCTCGTCGCGGCGATCCAGCGTCAGGCGGGCCGGCTCGCGACGATCCAGCCGTCGATGGCGAACGACGTGCGCGGGGAGCTCGCTCGCCGTGTCTCCGAGGTGGCGGGAGACGGCTTCTCGAAGGTGTTCTTCACGAACGGGGGCGCCGACGCCGTCGAGAACGCCGTGCGGATGGCGCGGATCGTCACCGGCAAACGCACCGTGCTGTCGATGTACCGCAGCTATCACGGCAACACGACGACCGCGATGACGCTCACGGGCGATCCTCGGCGCTGGGCGAACGAGCCCGGCGACGGGTCGGTCGGACACTTCTTCGGACCGTATCCGTACCGTTCCCCGTTCCACTCCGCCGACGCCGCACAGGAGACGCAGCGCGCTCTTGAGCACCTCGAGCAGACGATCGTGCTCCAAGGCGCCTCGACGATCGGGGCGATCATCATCGAGTCGGTCGTGGGGACAAACGGCGTCCTCCTCCCGCCGCCGGGATACCTGCGCGGCGTCCGCGAACTGTGCGACACCTACGGCATCGTCTACATCGCCGACGAGGTCATGGTCGGATTCGGTCGCGTCGGCGAGTGGTTCGCGTTCCAGGCGTTCGACGTCGTGCCGGATCTCATCACCTTCGCCAAGGGCATCAACTCGGGATACGTCCCGCTCGGCGGGGTCGTCATCTCCGATCGCATCGCCGCGCACTTCGACACGGTGCCGTTCCCGGGTGGGCTGACGTACTCCGGGCACCCGCTCGCCTGCGCGCCGGGGATCGCGACGTTCGAGGTGTTCGAGCGGGACGGCATCCTCGCCCGCGTCCGCGACCTGGGCGAACGTGTCGTGGCGCCGCGGCTTCGTGAAATCGCCGAGCGGCACCCTTCTGTCGGCGATGTGCGCGGGATGGGACTGTTCTGGGCGATCGAACTGGTGAAGGATGCGGCGACCCGCGAACCTCTCGTGCCCTTCAACGCCTCCGGCGCGGCCGCAGCACCCATGGCTGCGTTCGCGAAGACGTGCAAGGATGCGGGCCTGTGGCCGTTCACGCACTTCAACCGGACGCATGTCGCGCCGCCGCTCGTGATCTCGGAGGATGACCTGCGCCGCGGGCTGGACATCATCGACCGCGCCCTCGACGTGACGGACGAGTATGTGGAGGTGGGCGCGTAGCGGGCGTCCGGTCGTCGAGTAGTGCCCGCAGGGCGCGTATCGAGTCGCCCACCTCCCGAGACGGCGTGCACTCCCGCAGTGTGGGAATGAAACCTCCCCCCTGGTGGTTGCAGCAGGGAGCAGGAACGGGAGGAAGCGTGGGCAAGAACTACATCGACATCGAACGCGACAACGGAGAGACCCTTCGTTACCGCAAGCACGTCAACGGTCGCGGCCTCATCGCGCACGGGGCGAAGGTGCATGCGAGCGCTCTCGTTGAGGTGGGTGCCTACGTCGAACCGGGAGCGCAGGTCGCACCCGGTGCTCGCATCCTCCGCGGCGCGTGGGTCGAATCCGATGCGATCGTCGGAGCGGATGCGCTCATCGACGCGCACGCGCACGTCGGACGTGGCGCGGCAGTCGGCGCGGGCGCTCGCATCGGGGTCCGCGCGACGGTGGGCGATCACGCCCGCGTCGCGGTGGGTGCACTGATCGGCGACGACGAAACGATCGCCGACGGCGAGTCCGTCGCGACAGACAAGCGCGGACTTCGCCTGGCCGCCTGAGCTCAATGTCGGAGGCATCTCCTAGCGTCGAAGCATGGGGAAACGACGTACTGTCACGCTGACGATCTTCGCGATCGCGGTGATTCTGCTCGCCGTCGTGGGGATGGGCTGGTGGGCGAACGCGCACTCGGGATCAACCGGACCGGTGCCCTCCGCGGGCACGGCGGGCGCACCCGGCCCACCCGCGGACGCGTTCCCGATGGTGGTCGAGCGCATCAGCGACGGTGACACGCTCCGCGCACGGGTCGTCACGACGAACGAGATCGTGACGACGACGGACTCCACGCGCATCCGCCTCATCGGGATCGACACGCCCGAACTCGATCCGCTCGAGTGCTGGGCACACGAGGCGACGGATCGGCTCACCGAGCTCGCGCCGGTCGGCTCGACGATCTGGATCGGCGTCGATGAGGAGACGCGCGACCGCTACGACCGACGACTGTTCTACCTGTGGACCGACGACGGCCGTTTCATCAACTACGAACTGGTCGCGGACGGGTCAGCGGAGGCGATCCGCGTCGCACCGAACGACGCCCATTTCGACCTGCTACGCGCGGCGCAGGGCGAGGCAGAGGGCGCGGGGCTCGGGCGCTGGGGCGCCTGCTGAGGTCAGGAGGTGACGAATGCGATGATCAACAGTCCGGATGCGAGCAAGGGAGCCATGCCCTGGACCATCGCGGCACCGATGTAGCGTCGGCCGCTCGTGACCAGGACGAGCGCCGCGCACACCATGCTCAGCAGGGCGAACAGCGCGAGAGCGAATCCCGCCGCGCGCAGCGGTGAGCCTGAGGCACCCACTTCGAACAGGACGAGTCCGATGGCGGTGCCCGCGGCGAGGAACAGGTTGTAGAAGCCCTGGTTGTAGGCCATCGGCTTGACAGTGTCGGCGGCTTCCTGACTGGCGACCCCGAATCGCCGCCACACAGCCGGTCGTCGCCAGGCGAACGACTCCATCCAGAAGATGTAGACGTGCAGCAGCGCAGCCAACGCGCCCAAGATGACGGCGATCACGGCGACCATGGCCTGAGGGTACCGCGACTACGCTGAACGGCATGGCGAAGCGCGGAGAGTCCCCGAAGCGCGGAGGCTCGTCAGGCCGCAGCAGTTCCCGTGGGACTGGCAAGCGCGCGACGGCCGGCAAACGCGCGGCGACCGGCAAACGCGCGGCGACCGGCAAAACCGCCGGAACCGGCAAGCCTGCGGGAACCGGCAAACCCGCGACGGCTGGCAACCCCGCGACAGCCGGCAAACGCGCGATGGCCGGCAGCCGCGAACACGCTCCCCCTGGATCCGCGCCGTCGTCCGAAGAACCGAGGACCTTCCGACTCGGTGCAGTTCCCGGCGCGACACCGGGCACGTGGATCTCGCGCTGGCGCGAGCGCATGCCGCACGTCCCGATCGAGCTGACCCCCCTCACGGTCACGGATCAGCGCACCGCGCTCGTCGCGGGCGAGGTGGACGCGGCACTCGTGCGGCTTCCGATCGAGCGTGACGGGCTGCACGTCATCGGCCTCTACGACGAGGTTCCCGTCGTCGTCGCATCCATCGACTCCCATCTGACGGCCGCCGAGGAACTCGAGTTCGCCGATCTCGCCGGCGAGGTCGTGATCGTCCCGGTCGACGACGTGCTCGCCGCGGACGAGCTCGCCGCGGAAGCGATTCCCGGCGCGGTGACCCCAGGATTCGCCGCACCCGAGGACACCGCCTCGGCGATCGAGATCGCCGCGACCGGAGTCGGGATCGTGCTGGTTCCGATGTCGCTCGCGAGGCTCCACCACCGCCGCGACGTCACGTTCCGACCCCTGCGGGACGGGCCCACCTCCACGGTCGCACTGGCGTGGGTCGCCGACCGGACGACCCCAGATGTCGACCTGTTCGTCGGCATCGTGCGCGGCCGCACGGTTCGTTCGTCCCGCTGAGGTCGCTCGTCCCGCTGAAGCATGTCCCTGCGCGTCGCGCTGAGGCACATCCCCACGCGCACCATCTGACTCCGTGATTGCGGCCGTTCCCCACCGGCCGCAATCACGGAGTCGAAGCTGGCGGGGGATGTCGCCGACCTGGGTCTCTGCGACATCCCCCCGGAAGTCCCCCCGACCGCGCGTCCCCAGCGCCCCCTCGATCAGACACCGATCCGATCCCCAGTTCACCGAAACGGTGTGTCCTTCCACAGTCCAGGAGCCTCGGCGGGCGTCCCTGATACAGAGCATCCGAAACTTTTCTCAGAAGCCCGATCCATGGCATTGGAACGGCGCGACAAGTCCGGTCTCTGTGGATGCTCGAGACAGAGCATCCGCGGGCGCCTCCCCCTCCGCGAGCGCGGCATGCATGGCCGCGAGCAGCTCGCACGCCACGTCATCGGCGACGACGACGGGAGCGGCGACGACGCAGCGCGAACCGGCGTGCAGCCAGGCTCGCGTCATCCCGATCGCCTCTTCTCCCCACCGCACCGACGAACGTCCCATCTCGCACGCGGACAGCACGACCGTCTCGGGTACGCGGGCCATCCGATCGATGTCGTAGCCGAACAGCGGACCGTCGGCGAGCTCGAGTCCGGAGAACAGCGGGTTGTCGACGGCGTGCCGACCGTGCGCGGCGACGTGCAACACGTCGACGTCGGCCGCGAGCGTCGTCGCCGCGTCCGCCGTGGATGCGGCACCCGTGAGCACACGCGGGTCCCGCCAGAACTGCGACGCCCGTCGCACTTCCTCAGTGCCCCGCGCGACGCGGGGACCCGCGACGAAGCCGGCGCGCCCCGCCACACCCCGACGCAATCCGCGCGGCGCCCCAGAAACCGCACCGGAGACCGCACCAGGGGCCGTATCGCGGGAAGCAGCAGAAGACGCACCGGATGACGCCCCGTTCCGGGACGACACCCAGGCCGACGCCGACCGCTCGAGCGTGAACGATCGCCCCCGCATCGCGGGCAGCATCCCCCACGGAATGCCCGCGAGCACTCCCGGCGCCGTGATCACCAGGCGCGACACGTCATCCAACAGGGAGCCCCGCACGGAACCCAGCTCAGAACCCAGCACCGGACCCAGCAGTGCCTCGGAGAGCTTCTCCAGTCGCGCGGCGAGCGAGCGCTGCACAATCGTCGCCATGGGACCCGTGCGGACGGTGGCCGACATGTCGAGGTCGGCGCGCAGGCCCGAGCGCAGTGCACCGATCGTCGACCACTCCCCCAGCGGCACGAGCGTCGCATCCCCCGCGGTCACGACGAGGCACGCGAGCGCGTCGCCCGAGAACACGAACGCGAGCAGCGCGGTGCGGTCATCGAGCGCGGCCGCGAGCTCGTCCAGTTCGACCCGCTCCCGCACGTGCCCCGCGGACGTCGCGCTCCACTGCCGTTCCCGCGCCCGATCGCGCAGCGCGACCGCGCGCGGATCGGCGAAGAACTCCTCGCCCGCGTTCTCGGCGCGAATCATCCGCAACTGCGCGAGATCGGCGGCCGCCTCGGGATCCGGCGGCGGTCGCAGTGCGACGACGTGCTGGCTCAGTTCCCGCGCGCGCTCGGACCACTCGAACACGAGGTCCGGACGCCCCGACCGCACGGCGGAGTCAAGGCCCTCGATCATGAGCCCGGTTCCATGCATCGCAAGCGAGGACTGCAGGTCGAGGGCACCGAACGCGCTCTGCCAGTTGGTGAGCAGTTCGACACCGGCGGCCGCCTCGCGCCTGGCCCGCGCATGCCGCCCGGCCGCGGTCGCCCGTGCCGCGCGCGTTTCGTAGGCGAGCAGCCGTACCGGAATCGGGGCGGATGCGGGCAGCCGCGGCAGGGGATCTCCGAGCACCCCGCGTCGCGCACGCGCGAGAAGCCAACTGAGCCGCAGCGCTGCCGCGTCTCCACGCAACCCGTGCCGATCGAGTCGACGTGCGGTTTCCTGCACAGCATCCGGATCCGGCAGCGCATGCTGGCGCGCCCGACTCCCGATGTGTCCGACCTGCCCTCCCGACAGGCGGGCCCGCAGCCGGACGGCATCGGCGCGCGCCGCCCACGACGCACTGCCCAGCGCGCGGAATCGCCGCGCGGCCGACGCCGCAAACTGCGCCGCCCGATCCGGACTGTGTGTGAGCAGGGACCGGGCGAGGTGCAGTTCGGTCTCTGCGCGCTGCTGACGCATCCCGTGGGCACCGAAGGTGCGCGCGGTCTCGGCGAGCAATCGCTCGGCCTCGGTCGCCAGTCCCGCATCCCGCAGCACTTCCGCGCGATCCGCGTCGCAGATCGCCGCGTTGACGGGCGACGTGGCGGCGATCACGCGCCCGGCGGACATCCGCTCGAGCGCATCGATGAGATCGCCCTCGAGCAGGGAGATGTAGCCGGCGTTGTGCTCGGCGATCGCGACGTCGAGCGGGTCCCCGTGCAGTGCGAACGCGGCAGCTGCCGCTTCGAGGTCGGCGCGGGCCTCCCGCAGCTGTTGCGTCTGCATGTACGCGACGCTGCGGTTGACGAGCATGTTCGCTCGCTGCACCGGTTCGGCGTCACCGTCGATCCCCCGCGTGAGCCAGTGCACCGCGTCCTCGGTCGCGCCGCGGTGCAGGCTGATCGCGCCGAGCTGTCCGCACAGGACCGCCTCGGTCTGCGCGGAGGTGGCGTCCGAGTCGAGCGCGGCGAGACACAGGCGCTCCGCCGCCTCCGGCTCCCCCAGGCGCGAGAGCAGGTACGCCAGCGTGCCCGTGATGCGCGCCCGCAGGTCGCCGTCCGAGGTCCGCGACAGCGCCGTGTCCAGCGCGCGCCGAGCCGTGCGCACGCGCCCGGCGTTCGCGTGCACGACGCCGCGCCGGTACAACTCCTCGGCGGAAAGTGGGGGCACGACTCCAAGGATGCCGTGTTCCCCGCGCCTCCGGGTGTGCCGCGTCGGTGTCGGCCTCAGCTTTCGGGCTCGGTGTCGACCTCAGCTTTCCGTGGCGGCGTCGGCCTCGTCGAGCACCTCCGCGACGGCCGTGGCCGCCGCATCCGGCGCGGCGTCGTCGGGCACCCCCGGGCCAAGGCGGTGCGCGATGCGCCCCGCGACGAGCGGCGCGGCGAACGACGTACCACTCCACGCCGCGAACCCACCGCGGTAGTCGTCGGGGTCGATCGTCTCGCGACGACGCCCGTACCGATCGTCGCGCGTGGTCGCCTGATCCCCTCCGTTGAACGCGGGACTCGTGCTGACGACGGCGGCCCCGACCGCGAAGGTGCGCACCCACGGTCCGACGTTCGAGAAGAGCGCGGTCGTTCGCCCGCTCGGATTCAGCGCCCCCACCGAGATCAGCGGCAGTGCTTTGTCGGGGCGGATGCCGTTGTCCGCCCCCTCCCACGCCCACAGCGACGCGGGAAATGCCGGCCGATCGACGGCGTCGTTGCCGGCCGAGCACACGACGACGCATCCCAGCTCCCGGATCGCCTGCAGCAGGTCGCCGAGCACCTCGCTGTACTGTCCGTCCACGGGGGTCTCGTGGTAGTACCCGAGCGACAGGTTCAGCACGTCGACGGGATGCCCGCCGTCCTCGCCGTGCCGATGCCGACGCAGCAGTTCCGCGACGTCGGCGATCGTGGCGAGCAGGAAGCTCTCATCCACGAGCCCCATGCCGTTCGCGGCGCGGATCGAGAGGATGTCGGCGTCCGGTGCGGACTGCCGCACGATCCCCGCGATGAACGTGCCGTGACCGGCGACGACGTCGATCTCGCCGTCGAGCGCACCGAACAGGTCGGGGTACCGTTCCGGATCGGCGTCGTCGTCGAGCCCGACGGGACGCCCATCCAACGTGATCGAACGGGTGACGACATCATCGGGCAACCACTCGTGCGTGCCGCACCCCGTGTCCAGGACGGCGACGACGACCCGACGCCCCTTGACCCGAGCATCCGGCGTGCGGACGGGTGCGGGGCCGACCCAGGCGATCGGTTGCCGACCGCCCATCCCGGGAAGGGCATATTGTTCGGCACCCACGGCACCGCCCGCCGGGTTCGTCTTCGTGAACGGGTTGGTCTTCGTGAACGGGTTGGTCTTGGTGAAAGGGTTGGTCTTCGTGAACGGGTTCAACCCGACCGGGTCGATGGAGATGACGTGCTCGAGACCCGCCCCCGGGAGCTTCCCACCCGCGAGGCTGCGAGCCCGCTGCAGGACGCGCCACGCATCCGGCGGGACGGGAGACTCACCACGTCCGGACTCGTCCGGCGCCACCAGTCGCGCCCGGAAAACACCCGGCAGACCCGGATGCAGTCGCCCCGGGTCGGGGTCCATCCCCCGCAGCTCGTCGCCCCGCAGGCTCTCCGGCACGAGTTCCCACCCGAACGCGGCGGCCGCCTTGCGCAACACGACGAGGTCGGACGACTCCGCCTCCGGGTGGCGCGTCACAAGGAGCCGATCCGGCACATACGCGGTGGGGAATGCATCGATGCCCTCGACCGGATCGACGACGGGATCGAGCGTCCGCCCCCAGGGCACCGAGCCCCGGGCGCGATCACGCCACGACCATCCGCGGGGTTGAGGATTCTCGGGCTTGTCGTCGACCATCGGTGCTCCGTCTCTCTCGTCTCACCCCGACCGGGGCTCTGCCCGATTCGGGCCCTCACCCCGAACGGGGATTTCGTCTCACCCCGCGCGAGGACATCGCACCCGCACGGGGGAATCCGTTCACACCTCGAACTGCGGTGTCGCGAACTCCCGCAGTTCGTCGCCGCTGCGCACGACGAGCCGCAGCCGGGTCAGTCCCGCCGGGACACCCTCAAACGCGAAGCGTCCGTGCTCTCCCGCGTCCGCGGCCCACTCCCGCGTGCCCTGATCGAGCCGGATCGCGAGAGCCGAAGCATCCACCCACCCGTCCAGCCGACGCGCACCACCATCGTCGAGCGTCACGTGGAGCAGGACGCTCGTCCGCCCATCGCTGAACTGCAGCGTCATCGTGTCGGCCTCGCCGCGCACGGCGGCCAGTTCTGCCTCCTCGACGAGGGTCAGCAGCGCGTACTCCCGCGACAGGTCTTCGACGGCGACCGCTGCGACCATCCGGTCGACGAGATCGGCGGGCACCGGGTCCACCTCCTGCCACACCCGTCGGAGTGTCGCGAACAGCGCCGCGTCGGCGGTGATGTCCTCACTCATGGTTTCCTCCCCATCCGGCGCCCTCGAGGGCCACCCGAAGCTTTCCGAGACATCGTTGCCGCGTCGGTCCGATCGAACCGATGGGCATCGACAGATCCTGGGCGATCCGCGCATAGTCGGGACGTTCGTCGAACGCGACGACCCGCAGGAGACGTCCGCACCGTTCGTCCAGCGTCGCGACGGCCGCCCAGAGCCGCCGGTCGCGGTCGCGCTGCTGCGCCGTGTGCTCCGCGGAGTCGTCCGCGGGCAGCATCGGCTCCAGATCCTCCGTGTCGGTCGCGTCGGCGCGTCGATGCGCCTTGCCGACACGCCATGCCTCCCGCCGCGCACACGTCGTGAGCCATCCCGACACCGCCCGCGGCTCCGTGATCGACTCGTGCGTACGCACGAGAGTGAGCCACGTCGTCTGGACGACATCCTCGGCGAGCGCGCGATCCACCCCGTAGGCGCGCACGACGTGCCAGAGCACGGGAGTCATCAGCCGGACGAGCTCGTCCATGGCACGCGGACGACCGCTGCGCCACTGCAGGAACAGGTCGGCGGCGCGCTCCCAGCGCGGCACCTCGCCACCTGACACCGCATCTGCCGTCGCGACGCCGTCCGTCGCGGCGTCGTCCGTCAGCCCGTCGGCCATACCGCCGGGCATCCCGGCCGGGTCGACATCCGTCATGGCTCCCATTGTCTCCACACACCCTTGGAGCGCGGCAAGGGGTGCGCTGATACATCCGATCTGCCGTCGGTCCCCCGGCGATCCGCGCGCCGATCCCCCGCGCGAGTCACGCAGCTAGAATCACGGCATGGCGAGCGAGGATGGCGACCGGCCGCTGCTGTACCTGTGCGTGCGCCCGCAGTCGGGTGCCGCGGCGGGCGAGTACCGCTCGTTCCTGGACGCGTCACGCCTCGACGAGGCCACACTGCACATGCACGATCTCGTCCGCGAGCCGCTGCCCCTGGACGTCTTCGAGCGATACGGAGGTTTCCTCGTCGGCGGCAGTCCGTTCAACGTGACCGATCCGGAGTCGAGCAAGACCGATGTGCAGCAACGGCTCGAGGCCGACCTGGAGCGCGTCGCGCGCATCGCCGCAGCGGGCGAGACGTCCGCGCTGTTCACCTGCTACGGGATCGGCATTGTGACACGGATGCTCGGGGGAACCGTCTCCCGAGCGTTCCCCGAGGACACCGGCCCCACCGTCGTCGAGCGCACGCCCGATGGCGCCCACGATCCCCTCTTCGGTCCGCTCGCCGCCCGCTTCTCCGCGTTGACGGCGCACAAGGAGGGTGCCGGCGAGGTCCCCTCCGGCGCGGTGCACCTCGCCCGCAACGACACGTGCCCCGTGCAGGCGTATCGCGTGGGCGACCGCCTCTACGCGACCCAGTTCCACCCCGAACCCACGGGCATCGCGTTCACGGAGCGCATGGCCGTGTACCGCGACGACGGATACTTCGACGCGGGCTCGTTCGACGACATCGCGGCGGACGTGCTGCGCGCATCGCTCACCGAGCCCGTCCGCCTCGTCCGCGGCTTCGCCGCCCGCTTCGCCCGCACGCCCGAACGCTGACGGAACGTTGACCTGCCTCACTATGCGGTGTGTCGTCTCGACACGCCGCAAAGTGAGGCAAGTCAACGCTGGGCGGGGGCTACGGTGCCCGACTCAGTCGTGTTCGGGCTCCCGCGGGCGCAGCCCTGTAACGACGAGCGGCACGGCCGCCACGACGACTCCGACAGCGATCGCCGTCCAGCCGATGGCCGTGTCCCGCGGCTGGAGAACGAGGCGGCCGATCCCGATCCAGACCAGCCCCCACATCAGCGCCAACCCCGGCGTCACACGCCACCCGCTACGCCATGCCAGCACCAGTCCCACGATGAGCACGACCGCGAGCGCGCCGAGCCCCGCGACCGTCGAATACGCACCCCACCGGTCCGGGCCGATCTCGGTCAGCCACGCCGCGACGTTCGCCACGGTGGCGACCGCCACCCAGCCCAGGTGCAGGCCGGTGACCCCGTCGATGAGCACGGAGTCCCATACGCCGTCACCGGGCAGCCGCGTGGCGACGGCGCGCTGGAAGGCCACGCACAGCGCCGCCAGCAGCACGACGATCACCACGACCGTCCACCAGATCTGCAGGAACTGCACCGCGAGCAGCCATAGCCCGTTGAGCAGCATCGTCAGCGTAATCCACCAGCCGAGCGCGCGCTGGCGGCGGCTCGCGCGCTGGGAGGGCAGCACCTGCCATACCGCGTAACCGGCGAGGCCGACGTAGATCACCGTCCAGATCGAGAAGGCGGGTCCTGCGGGCGCGAGGTAAGTCGCATCCGCCGCCAGAGCGCCCCCCTGCGCGTCTTGGATCGGGGTGCCCCCGAGTCCGCCGACCCCGATCCACGCGCACAGCAGCATCGCGCACAGCGCCAGCACGACGACGATCTGCCGCGCGACGTCGCGCGGTCGGGACACACCGGTCATGGTCATCCTCTTTCCTCTTCTGCGTGCGCCAAGCGCACACGCGCTCGCTCCGAGGCGTCGGCTTCGCCCGGCGCGAGCGGGCCGACGATGGCCGCGCTGTCGGGGGTGAGTGTGAGCGTTCCACCGGAGAATGTGGCCGCCACATCCGTCGTCAGCAGCGCGATCGTCCCTACTGCAGTCTCGAACGTCACGGGATCGGGCGAGAGGTTCACGAACACGGTGAGCGATCCGCGTCCGAGGCGGAAGACGCGGTGGGCGGGATCGTCGCCGGATGCCTCGGCCCACAGCGCCGCGGCGGACGGGTCGGTCAGTTCGGGACGCTCGCGACGCAGCCGCGCGAGGCGACGGTACAGGTCGTGCAGCGCGGCGTGCTCGCCACGCAGCGGCTCGTCCCAGTCGAGCTTCGAACGGGTGAAGGTCGCCGGATCCTGCGGGTCGGGGACGAGCGACCGGTCCCATCCCATGCGGGCGAACTCCTCGACGCGGCCCGAGCGCACGGCATCCGCCAGCCACTCCTCCTCGTGCGCCGTGAAGAACGCCCACGGTGTCGTCGCGCCCCACTCCTCGCCCTGGAACAGCATGGGTGTGCCCGGTGCGGTCAGGGTCAGCACGGCCGCGACGGCGAGGCGCGCGGGCGTGAGCGACTGGCTGAGCCGATCGCCGGCCGCGCGATTGCCGATCTGGTCGTGATCCTGCGCGAAGGTCACCAGACGCCACGTCGGGACCGTGTCGGGCAGCGGATGCCCGTGCTCACGCCCGCGGAAAGACGAATGCGTGCCGTCGTGGAAGAACCCGCGCGTCCACGCCTTGGGCAGGGCGTCGAGTGCCGCGAAGTCGGCGTAGTATCCCGCGGTTTCGCCGGTGAGCGCGACGTGCACGGCGTGGTGCCAGTCGTCGCTCCACTGCGCGGCCAGCCCGTACCCGCCGGCCTCGCGCGGCAGGATGAGCGTGGGATCGTTGAGGTCGGACTCGGCGATCAGCGTGAGCGGACGCCCGAGGTGGGCGGAGAGCGCGTCGGATGCTTCGGCAAGCTCCCGCAGGATGTGCGTGGGTCGGTCGTCGTGGAGCGCGTGCACGGCATCGAGGCGCAGCCCGTCGACGTGGTAGTCCCGCATCCACATGAGCGCGTTCTCGACGATGAACGCCCGCACCGCGGGCTCGTCGAGATTCACGCTGAGTCCCCAGGTGTTGCGCGTCGCGTCGCGCAGGTACGGTCCGAACTCGGGCAGATAGTTGCCGCTGGGTCCGAGGTGGTTGTACACGACGTCCTGGATGACGGCGAGTCCGGCCGCGTGCGCGGCATCCACGAAGCGCTGATAGGCGGCAGGCCCGCCGTACCCCTCGTGCACGGTGTACCAGAGCACGCCGTCGTATCCCCAGTTGTGCGCCCCGCCGAACCCGTTCACGGGCAGCAGTTCGACGTGCGTGACCCCGAGTTCGGCGAGGTGCGGGAGCCGACCGATCGCGGCGTCCAGCGTGCCCTCGGGGGTGAACGTCCCGAGGTGCAGTTCGTAGATCAGACCGCCCGCGAGCTGGCGCCCCGTCCACGACGCGTCGGTCCAGGCGAAGCGGTCGGGGTCGAACCAGACGGATGCTCCGTGTACGCCCTGCGGCTGCCGACGCGACCGCGGGTCCGGCCGCAGGTCGCTGTCCTCGTTACTCTCGCCGAGGACGAAGCCGTACTCGTCGCCGTCCGCGAGCGCGACGTCGGCCGCCCACCACCCGTCATCGCGCGCCGCGAGCTCGACATCGCCGACCTCTGGTCGCCGCAGCCGCACCCGCCGCGCGTGCGGAGCCCACACCTCGATCATGCGTCCCCTCTCTCCGCACGCGCGAGCAGCGCGACGGGGTAGTCCGCGAGCAGGGATGCGAGCACCACCCGACCGCCCTCGACGGGACGCGACGTGAGCACGTCCACGAACGCCCCGGCCGGCATCAGCACCTCCGTGTCACCCCACCCGCCGCTCGCGACGAGGCCGCAGGGCAGGCGGGTCGCGACAGCGATCGCCCCGCCGCGGTCGAACGCGACCGCGTGCCGTGATGCGGTCCCGAGTACGGGCAACGGCGTGTACCGCGCGAACAGCTCGGGCCGGTCGCGGCGCAGCCGTAGCGCGCGCGACACCACGAGCAGTTTCGCAGCACCGGATGCGTCGATCCCGGGCAACGCCGCCCCGGGCGCGTCGAGCGTCGCGAGCATCCGCCGGCGCGCATCGAGGTCGACGGCGCGCCGGTTGTCGGGGTCCACGAGCGAGTGGTCCCACAGCTCGGTGCCCTGATACACGTCGGGGACGCCGGGTCCGGCGAGCTGCAGCAGTTTGGCCGACAGCGCGTTGCGCCATCCCGGGTCCGCGATCTCGTCGACGAACGCCGCGATCACATCGGCCGCTTCGCCGTCCGTCGCCGCGTCGACGACGGCGTGCACGCGCCGCTCGAACGCGTCGTCCGGGTCGGCCCACGACGTCGACTCGCCAGCCTCCCGCGCGGCCTTCTCGGCGTAGGCATGCAGGCGGTCGGCGCTCGCCGGCCACGCCCCCACGATCGCCTGGTACAGCAGGTTGTCGAACGGACCGTGCCCGGTCGACGCGATCCCGCGCAGCCGGTCCAGCACCTCGGCCCAGCGCTCGGGACGTTCGGCGAGCACCGCGAGACGCGCGCGGACGTCCTCGGACCGCTTCGTGTCGTGGGTCGTCAGCGTGGTCATCGCATCGGGCCACTGCGCCTGCCGCGCCGCGAACGCCCGGTGCAGGCCGTCGTCGGGCAGGGCGAACACCGACGGATCCGCGCCCACCTCGGTCAGCGAACCCAGGCGCGTGTAGCGGTAGAAGGCGGTGTCCTCCACGCCCTTGGCCATGACCGGTCCGGTCGCCTGCATGAATCGGCGGGTGAACTCGCCCTCGGGCTCGCTGCGCAGCAGGTGCGCGATCGCCCAGATCCCCCGGGTTAGCTCGGGGCGGCGGCGGATGCTCGCGTCCACCGCCGCCGCGATGTGCTCCGCACCGGCGGGCGGGTACGACCGGTACACGGGGAAGTTCGCGAGCAGTTCGACGATCGCATCCGCCCACTCCGCCGAACCCGCGGCGGCAGAACCCGCGTCGGCATCCCCCGCGGCGGCATCCCCCGCGGCGAACGACGCAGGCAGGCAGCGCACGAGCCGACTCACCTCGGGGCGAAGAGCGGTCTCGGCGATGTCGCGCTTCGTGTCGTGCACGAGATCGACGTACGATCCGATCGGCGGCAACCCGCTCTCGGCCCGCAACCGGGCGTCGAGTTCGTCGAGCGGCGCCTCGCCGTCAGGGTCGGTCAGCACACGGTCGATCTCGGCGAGCGCGTCGTACCCGGTCGTACCGGCGGTCGCCCACCATCCCGGCAACTGCTCCGGATGCTCGGTCGCGGCGTGCTCGAGGATCTTCTCGACGACGACGTACCCGGCCCCGGCCCCCGCCCCGGGCGCGATGCCCCCCTGAGCGAGGCGGTCCAGGTAGCCGCCAGGGTCGGCGAGTCCGTCGGGGTGGTCGATGCGCAGACCGTCGGCGAGCCCCTCGCGCAGCCAGCGCAGGATCTCGCCGTGGGTGCGCTCGAACACCATCGGATCCTCGACCCGCACCCCCGCGAGCGACGTGATCGTGAAGAAGCGGCGGTAGTTCAGCAGCTCGGGCTCATCGCGCCAGAACACCGGCTCCCAGTGCTGTCGGCCCAGGACACGCGCGACAACATCAGCGCCATCCCCGGCGCCCGACACGTCGAGCCCGTCCAGCGACCCCGGCGCGAGGGGCAGGAGGTGGTCGTAGTACCGCGCGAGCCCGTGGGGCGCGAGACCGCGATCGTGGCCGAGCGAGCCCGCATCCGGCTCGATCACGATCTCGCCCGCGGCGAGCACCTCGGCCGGGGGTGCCCCCAGGATCGGCAGCCGCACCTTCCCGTCACCGAAAGCCCAGTCGATGTCGAACGTGCGCGCGACCGCGACACCCGGGCCGTACGTCAGCACCGACCACCAGTCCGGGTTCTGCTCGGGGCGCGCGACGCCCTGGTGGTTGGGCACGACGTCGATGAGGATGCCCAGCCCCGCCGCGCGCGCGGCCGCCGCAAACCGCGCGAGCCCGGCCTCGCCCCCGCGCGAAGCGTCCACGCGAGTGGGGTCCACGACGTCGTAGCCGTGGTCGGACCCTGCCGTCGCCTGCAGGATCGGCGACAGGTACGCCCAGTCCACCCCGAGGTCGCGCAGGTATCCGGTGGTCGCGGCAGCCGCATCCAGATCGAACTGCGGTCGGATCTGCAGCCGGTAGGTGGATCGGGGTGCGGCGGTCATCTCGGCCTATCTCCCCGCGTCGGTCGGTGTCTGCGGCGCCTCGGCGGTGGGCGCGGGGGCGGGAATGATGTCGATCGCCTCGGTCATCGCGGCCAGCGATGCGGCGACCGAATGATCGACCTCGGGACCCGGCGCCTGGTGCTCGCACAGCACGAGCAGCGACTTCTCCGCCAACTGCACGGTCGCGCCCGGATCGATCGGCGGGCTGTCGGCGCGCTCCCCGGCCGTGTCGACGAGGATGTCCCACCTCGGGCTGTACTCGGCCTCGGGGATCCGGAAGTCGATCGGCTCGTCACCCGCGTTGAAGAGCACGATGAAGTGCGTGTCGACGATCGGGTTGCCGCGGCGGTCGCGCTCGCGGATGCCGTCGCCGTTGAGGAAGACACCCACCGCACGCCCGAAACCGGAGTCCCAGTCCTCGGGCTGCATGGGTGTGCCGTCGGGGCGCAGCCACACGATGTCGGGAATCGGCGCCCCCTCTTCGCGACGCACGGGACGCCCGTTGAAGAAGCGGCTGCGCCGGAAGGTCGGATGCGCGCGCCGCAGGCGGGCGAGCGCGGCCGTGAACTCTACCAGCGGCTGATCCTGCGCATCCCAGTTCATCCACGTCAGCGCACTGTCCTGCGCATACCCGTTGTTGTTGCCCTCCTGCGTGCGCCCCAACTCGTCGCCGTGCAGCAGCATCGGCACGCCCTGGCTGAGGAGCAGGGTCGCGATGAAGTTGCGCTGCTGACGCGCGCGCAGGGTGAGCACACGCGGGTCATCCGTGGGTCCTTCGACGCCGTGGTTGGAGGAGCGGTTGTGGGACTCTCCGTCATTGTTGTCCTCCCCGTTGGCCTCGTTGTGCTTCTCGTTGTAGGAGACGAGGTCGCGCAGCGTGAACCCGTCGTGCGCCGTGACGAAGTTGATGGATGCGACGGGACGCCGCCCCGAATGCTCATAGAGGTCGGCGGACCCCGTGATGCGGGAGGCGAACTCGCCGAGCGCCTGTGGCTCCCCGCGCCAGAAGTCGCGCACGGTGTCGCGGTACATCCCGTTCCACTCGGTCCACTGCGGCGGAAAGTTGCCGACCTGATACCCGCCGGGGCCGACGTCCCACGGCTCGGCGATGAGCTTGACCTGCGAGACCACGGGATCCTGCTGCACGAGCTCGAAGAACGTCGCGAGTTTGTCGACGTCGTAGAACTCGCGCGCGAGCGTCGAGGCCAGGTCGAACCGGAACCCGTCGACGTGCATCTCCAGCACCCAGTACCGCAGCGAGTCCATGATCAGTTGCAGCGTGTGCGGATTGCCGACGTTGAGACTGTTCCCCGTGCCCGTGTAATCGGTGTAATAGCGCGGGTCGTCGGCTTCGAGTCGGTAGTAGGCGGCGTTGTCGATGCCGCGCATCGACAACGTGGGTCCCAGGTGGTTGCCCTCGGCGGTGTGGTTGTAGACGACGTCGAGGATGACCTCGATGCCGGCCGCGTGCAGGGCGCGGACCATCCCCTTGAACTCCTGCACCTGCTGACCGCGGTCGCCCGCCGCCGCGTACGTGTTCTGCGGTGCGAAGAACGCGATGGTGTTGTATCCCCAGTAGTTGGAGAGTCCCTTCTCCTGAAGGGTCGAGTCGTTGACGAACTGGTGCACCGGCATGAGCTCGATCGCGGTCACGCCCAGGCGCGTCAGGTGATCGATGACCGACGGATGCGCGATGCCGCTGTACGTGCCGCGCAGTTCCTCCGGGACATCCGGATGCGTCATCGTGAGGCCCTTGACGTGCGCCTCATAGATGAACGACTCGGCGTACGGCGTCTTGGGAAGCCGGTCGCCAGCCCAGTCGAAGAACGGGTTGATGACGACGCCCTTCATCATCCGGTCGGCGGAGTCGTCGTCGTTGCGTCCGTCGGGGTCACCGAACGGGTATCCGAACACCTCCTGCCCCCACTGCACTTGCCCTTCGACGGCCTTCGCGTAGGGGTCTAGGAGGAGTTTGTTCGGGTTGAAGCGCTTACCCGTCGCGGGATCGTACTCACCGTGGACGCGATACCCGTATCGCTGCCCCGGGCCGACGGTGGGCAGGTAGGCATGCCAGACGTGCGCGTCGACATCGACGAGGCGGATGCGGGTTTCGGCGCCGTCGGCGTCGAAGAGGCACAGCTCGACGCGGTCGGCACCGTCGCTGAAGAGCGCGAAGTTCGTGCCGTTGCCGTCATAGGTCGCCCCCAGCGGGTAAGCCGAACCGGGCCAGCTCTGCACGGGGTCTCCTTCTGCGCGACACGCACTAGTCATTCTGGCGGTGGGTCCACTCCCGCATCCGCTGCCGCGGTCGGGGGAGCGGGTACGCGCCGGTGTCGCGGCACGATCTCGCCCTCCACAACCTCGAGATCGAGGTCGCGAGGCAAGGGTACCCGTCCCGAGGTATCGCTGGTCATGGGCATCTCCTCTCCGTACCCGTTCCCCTCGAGCATGCTCGCTGACGCGTGCTCGGGGAACCCCTTTGACACGGTGCGCGAACGCGGTTATGGCATCCCCGCGCCTTAGGCTGTGCGCATGGGCACGATCTACTACGGCGGAGGCGCGACGCCAATCCACATCGAGGACCGCGCGCTCGCGCACCTCAAGGTGGTCATCGCGACGAAGCTGCGCCGCGGTGAGAGCTTCACCGTCACGTGGCAGCATCCCGACGATCAGCCGCGCGGGCGCACGACGCTCTGGCTGCACCCGTCGATTCCGCTGCGGTTCGTCTTCGACGATCCACAGCCGGTCACGCTCAGCCGCGAGTGGCTAGATGAGCTCGCACAGTCCGCGAACTCGTCGGGCGGGATCATGCTCGTCGCCGAGCACTTCGACGCGGAGCCCGCCGCGGAGGACGTCGCGATCGGCAAACTCACCGCACAAGAGGTCGAGATCGGCGCCCTCACCGTCGACGCGGCCTCGTCCCCAACCCCGGTCGTCGAGTAGCGCCCACAGCCCCGCCCCAACCCCGGTCGTCGAGTAGCGCCCGGAGGGTGCGTATCGAGTCGCCCGCCCCCGGCAGGCGGTGACCCCGGGGCGGGGGCTACGCCTCGAAAGGGAGGTCGTCGGGGGGTTCGGGCACGATGAACAGGCCGTTGGGGCTGGAGGCCGAGGTCATCAGCTGTTCGATCCAGAGCCGGTTGAGCTTGGGTTCGCGACTGCCGTGGAACGCGAACTGGAGCGGCACTGACGGGTGCATCCAGAAGCTGCGCCGCGAGATCCCCTCGTGGCCGAGGTCGATCGTGAACATGAACGATTCGCCGCGGCGCAGCTTGTTCATCACGACGATCCGCAAGTGCGCGAGCGTGCGGTCTTCGATGTCGATCGAGTTGTGGATGGTGTCATAGATGAAGCGGCCCATGTCGCGAGACTAATCCGCCCCGGACGCAGGGTGCAGCAGCAACTCGATGCGCTCGTCCAGGTACCGGGCGAGCGGCATCGGGTCGGCTCGCACGCTCCAGCGGATCATCGGCTCGTCACCGGGGATGAGGGCGTCGCCCAGCGGCTGCCAGCCCACGTGCACGGTCTCCCCCTCGGCGAAGCCGCCGCGCCGGGCCGCAACGGCGAGCTCGGCACGGCGGCGTTGGTTCTCCGACGTGAAGCCGCGCGGCATCTCCTCGTGCGCACGCACGATCTCGCCCGTCTCCCACACCTCGCTCTCCCCCAGCAGCACGACGCCGAGCGGCCAGGCCCGGGCGACCGGTTCGATGCGGGCGGAGCGGGGAATCCCGAGCATCCGCTTGGGGTGGACGATGACACCGAGACGCACGCACCGTTCTCCGCCCGGGTCGTCGGAGCGCAGACGACGCCGCGCGTGCTCGAGAGCATCCATCGGGCTATCCGAGCCTGGTGCGCACGTCCGGATCGCCGGTCCCGGATCCCGCGACGGGCTTGCGGGACAGGTGCACCGAACCGGCGTCGGGGTCGTTCGTCAGGGCGGCCTGCACCGCGACCGACTCGTCGATGGAGGGGTAGCGCGGACGCAGCTGGACGGCCTGTCGCCGCGCCCGCTCACGCTTGGCGCGGCGCGACGCAGCGATCAGGTTGAGCGCCTCGACGAAGATCGCGAACGCCATCGGCCCGTAGATGAGCGCCTTGTCGATCTTGATGTCGAAGCCCTCCGCGATCAGGAAGACCCCGATCAGGAGAAGGAAGGACAGCGCGAGCATCTTCACGGTCGGATGCGCGTTCACGAACGCGAAGATGAACCGCGACGCGAAGAGCATGATGCCGAACGAGACGACGACCGCCGTGATGATGACGATCATGTTCTCGGTCATGCCGACGGCGGTGATGACCGAGTCGAGCGAGAAGACGAGGTCGAGCGCCAGGATTTGTGCGAGGACGGCACCGAACGACGTGGCCTTGCGACCCTCCGCTCCGTGTTCCTCCTCGGCGCCTTCCAGCTTGTGGTGGATCTCGGTGACGGCCTTGTAGACGAGGAACAGCCCGCCCAGGATCAGGATGAAGTCCTTGATCGAGAACCCCATGCCGAACAGCACGACGACGTCGTTCTTGAGCGTGATGATCCACCCGGCGAGGAAGACCAGCCCGACGCGCATGACCATCGCGAGCGTCAGCCCGAGGTTGCGCGCCCGCGCCTGCAACGAGACCGGCAGCTTGGAGGCGAGGATCGAGATGAAGATGACGTTGTCGATGCCGAGCACGAGCTCGAGGACGAAGAGCGTCAGGAAGACGGCGATCAGATCGGGCGAAAGCTCGAAGGAGAAGTCCATCCTGAAATGCTACGGAACCGGATGCTCGCCGCGCGCGCGCCGACGCGCACAAACCAGCACGCGCACAGACCAGCACGCGCACGAACCGGCGCGCACATCAACGAGAGCGCGGTGAACTACGCGTCGTCGCCGACGGGGATGCTCGCGGGCACGGTGGACTTGCCGCGCAGCGCCATCGCGGTGAGCGGGAAGAGCAGGACCGAGAGCATCCCCGCCGCGACGAGAGTGGCCGCGAGCCCCGAGGAGATCAGTTCCTCATCGACACCGATCGCCGTCACCGCGACGATGATCGGCAACCCCGTGCTCGCGAACAGGCCCAGCGCCGCCCGGTCGCGGAACCCGGATCCCTCCGGCGCCGCCCACAGCGCGGGGACCCCGCGAGTGATCAGCAGCGCGACCAGGAACGCGGGCACGAGTGCCAGCAGGAGGGGCTGGGCGAACAGCGCCGCGAGGTCGAACGTGACCCCGGTCATGATGAAGAACACGGGCACGAGCAGCCCGAACGCGACCGCCTCGATCTTGCTCTCGACCTGCTCGCGGTCCACCTCGGGTGCCTCGCGCATCATGATGCGCCAGATGATGCCGGCGGCGAACGCGCCGATCAGCATGTCGATGTCGAGCACGATGCTCAGCGCGACGAGCCCCGCGAGGATCAGGATGACGATGCGGACGGCGAACTGACCCGACGTGTGCAGCGTCGACCGCACGAACGCGTGGATCTTCCCGTGCGGCATCCGCAGCGCGAGCACGATGCCGGCGCCGGCGATCACGACGAAGATCAGCAGCACAACGGTCGCGGCCCCCGGCTCGCGTCCGCCCAGGAACACCGAGATCGCGACGAGCGGGGCGAACTCGCCCACCGCGCCGATCGCCGAGACGGCACGGCCGAACGGCGTGGTCATCTCGCCCGCATCCCGCAGGATCGGCACGAGAGTCCCCAGCGCGGTCGACGCGAGGGCGACCGCGACGATCACGGCACCCTCTCCCGGCACGATGAGCAGGCCGATACCCACGCCCAGCACGATGCTCGCGACCCAGCCGAACAGCGCCCGGCGGACGGGACGACCGCGGATGCCCGCGAAGTCGATCTCGGTGCCGGCGACGAAGAACAACACGGCGAGTCCGAAGTCGCTGAGCCGCTCCAGGAACTCGGAGGGCTCCACGAGTCCCAGCACGCTGGGACCGACGACGATGCCCAACACGAGTTCGAACACCACGATCGGCACCCGCAGCCACGGGGCGACCGCGCGTGCCCCCAGCGGGGCGAGCACCGCGACAAGCGCGAGGATCAGGATGCTGGTGGCCACCCGCTCACGTTACCGGCCGCGCCAGCTCGTGACACCCCGCTCACCGCTCGTCCGCGGCGGGCCATCTCAGCGCCAGACGTCTTCGGCGATCGCGACGACTTCGCGGATCTTCGCCCACTGCTCGTCCTCGGTGAGCTCGTTGCCCTCCTCGGTCGAGGCGAAACCGCACTGCGGGCTGAGCGCCAGCTGATCGAGCCGCACGTACTCGGACGCCTCGTCGATGCGCCGCGTGATCGCGTCGACGTCTTCGAGCTCGCCCGACTTGGTCGTGATGAGTCCGAGCACGACCGTCTTGTCACCCTCGGGCAGGAACCGCAGCGGCTCGAAGCCGCCGGCGCGGTCGTTGTCGTACTCGAGGAAGTAACCGTCATAGTCGACGACGCCCAGCAGTTGCTCCGCGACCGGCTCGTAGCCGCCCGACGAGATCCACGTCGACCGGAAATTGCCGCGGCAGACGTGCGTCGTCACGGTCAGGTCGTCGGGCTTGCCCTCGAGCACGCGGTTGAGGATCGAGGCGTACCGCTCCGCGAGACCGTCGGTGCGGATGCCCCGTGCCGCCGCCTTCTCGAGTTCGACGTCGGAGCACAGGTACGCCCAGGCCGTGTCGTCGAGCTGGAGATACCGGCATCCTTCCGCGTAGAACGCGGCCAGGGCGTCGCGGTACGCCTGCACGAGGTCGTCGACGTACGCGTCACGGTCGGCATAGTCGCCGAGGTGCTCCGGCTCGAGCCGGAAGTCCAGCACGGTGGGCGCCGGGATCGAGAACTTCGGCTGCGCACCCGTCGTGCGGCCCAGCAGAGCGGCCAGCTCCCGGTAGTGCTGGAGCATCGGATGCGTGTCGCTGAACCCGATCCGACCATCCAGGTGCACCCCGCGCGGCTTGGTCTGCACACCCTGGAACTGGATGCCGTGGTCGAGCTCGACGATGTCGACGCCGTCGAGCATCCCGAAGAAGTCGAAGTGCCACCACGACCGGCGGAACTCGCCGTCGGTCGCGAGCGCGAGTCCCGCGTCGGCCTCCTTGCGGACGAGGTCGGCGATCGCCGCATCCTCGGCGGCGGTCAAAGCGTCGCGGTCGATCGTGCCGGCGGCGACGTCGGCGCGGGCCTGCTTGAGGGCGGCGGGACGGAGGAAGGAGCCGACGATGTCGGCGCGGAAGGGCGGGTTGACACTCACCCCGTCACTCTAGCCGCGGCATCCGTCCGCTCCCGCACCGAACGTCACACGGCGAGACAGGACGGCTTAGCGCACGGGACGGGTTCAGCGCACGGGACGGGGCACGCGGATCAGTGCACCCGCGATCGCGAAGAGCACCGCGACGCCGATGTGGGCCGCGATCCACCAGGGTCCCTCGAAGGGGATCGGGTACACCGGGTTCCACACGATCGCGACGACGGCGAAGACGACCGTCCACCACCACTGCTTCGCCTGCGCCGCGAACCACGCGACGATGAGCGCGAGGATCGCCACGATGAAGCGCACGGCGTAGTACCACTCGTTGCCCAGCAGCGCGATGCTCGACAACAGCGCGGCCGCGGCGATGATGGCGGGCAGAAAGGCCGGGCGGAACAGTTCGGTGGACGTCACTCCCCCATTCTCCCCTGCCGGGCTCGCACGTCCGGCTCAGATGCCACCTCAGATACCGACGCGGTCGAGGAACGCGACGAGGTCCGGTAGGCCGAGGTAGGCGATCGTCCCGTGCACGGCCTCCGGGACGGTGCGATACGTCACATCCATCCCGAGCGCACGGATGCTCTGCACGAAGCGCTCCGTGTCCGCAGGCCGCACGAGTTCGTCCTTCAGCCCCTGCACGACGAGCAGGGGCGCGGCGAAGGCGGTGCCGCCGGCGGAATTCTCGGTCAGAAGGGTGCGCCACGGCTCAGTCGCCGTCGGGTCCGCCGCCGCGAAGTTCCCGACGACGGGCGCGGCGATCGTGTGCAGCTCCTTCAGATGTGTGAGCAGGCACAACTCGTTCATCTGCGGCAGGATCGCCTGCGCGCCCGGGGTGAGGATCTGCGTGATCTCCGCGCCGCGGTCGGCGTAGACGGCGGCGAACGAGGCGAACGCGTAGGAACCGATCGTGACGCCGGAGATATCGTCCAGGTGCGTCTTCATGAGCGCGTTCAGGTCGGCCGCGGGAGCCGCAGTCGCGACGGCCGCGATGCGCAGTTCGGGTGCGTAGTCGGCCGCGAGCTCGGCCGCGAAGAGCACGGCCTGACCGCCCTGCGAGTGCCCCCACAGGACGACGTCCGAGCTCGCGTGCGCGGCGGGGATCTGCTGCGCCGCGCGCACGGCGTCGAGCACGTTGTGCCCCTCCGTGACACCGATCAGATACGAGTCCGGGCCGGCCGTACCCATGCCCGCGTAGTCGGTCGCGACCACCGTGTACCCGCGGTCGAGCAGGATCCGCAGACCCTCGATCGACAGCGCCGGATCCCACCCGAGCGACGGTGCGCACGACGCGGCGGAGCCGGTCGTCGGGTGCCCCCACGACACGACCGTGCGGCCTCCGGGCGGCACCGGGCCCAGCGGCGTGAACAGCACTCCGGTCACGGCGACCGGGTCGCCGTTGAGGTCGGTCGACCGGTACATGAGCCGCCATCCGCGCGCCGCGAGCGGTACACCCAGCAGCGCCTCACTCTTGATCACCGACCCGGGCTCCCCCGTGAGAGCGTCGTCGGGCTGCGCGTAGAACGCCGACAGCCCGGGACGCTCCAGCTCATCCGCGCCGAAACGGACGATCTCCGCAGCCACGACGGCGGCGACGACCGCGAGCAGCGCGGCGAAGAACGCCGTCGCCCAACGCCACCCGCGTGCCCCGCGCATCCGTCCCCATTCCTGCCGGCAGCCGGAGCGCGTGCCGGACGATCATGTCGGAGCGCGTGCCGCACCCTGAGCGAACGCTACAAGGGTGAGTGGTTACACGTCTACGGCGCGGGGAACCGGTCGCACGCCGCGGATCTCGCGGTGCAGGCGCTCCATGCGGGTGTCGAGTTCGGCGGCCGTCTCCGCCGCATCCCGCAAGCTCGCGACCAGCTCGGCGGGCACGGCCGTGTCGTACTTGTAGTAGATCTTGTGCTCCAGGCTCGCCCAGAAGTCCATCGCGATCGTGCGGAACTGCACCTCGACGGGCACATCCACGCGCCCCGAGGAGAGGAAGACGGGGATCTCCAGGATCGCGTGCAGGCTCTTGTAGCCGTTCTCCTTCGGCTCGGCGATGTAGTCCTTGACCGCGAGGATGCGCACGTCGTCCTGCTGCGTGAGCAGGTCGAACAGGCGGTAGGCGTCGGTCACGAAGGAGCACGTGATGCGCACGCCGGCGATGTCGGTGATGTGGCTGCGGATCGACTCGAAGTCGCTCGGGATGCCCTTGCGCGACACCTTCTCGACGAGGCTGTCGGGCGACTTCACGCGGCTGGAGACGTGCTCGATCGGGTTGTAGTCGTGCATGTGCAGGAACTCCTCCTGCAGGATCTCGATCTTCGTCTCGACCTCCTTCATCGCGAAGCGGTACTCGAGCAGGAACCGCTGGAGCTCATCGCGGATCGCGCGCAACTGCGACGCGGAGACGGTGATGGAGGGGTCGGATGCGAGTTCGGGAACCGGGAGCGCCGTCATACGCGCCACGCTACGGGCGCCGGTTACGAACGGCCTGAGAGCGGTGGGTCGGTGGGCGGCGCGGCCGTGGGTGGGGTGTCGGCAGCGGTCGAGGTGTGCGCTGCGGCACGGGACGCGGCCTGTGCGGCCGAGGTGGCCGCCCGGGCGGCGGCGGATGCGGCGGCGCGACGCTCCTGTTCGACGGCGGCCAGCGCGGTCGCGGCGTCGTCGGCGTCCCGTTCGACGCGGCGCAGTTCGGCGCGCAGCGACTCGACGCGTTCGGCGAGGAGGTGCGCGCGTTCGCGCTCCCGTTCGCGGCGGGCGTCGAGGCGCGCGAGGGCGCGCTGGGCCTCGTCGGCCACGCGTTCGGCGTCGCGCGCGGCCCGTTCGGCATCCTTCCGGGCTCGACGCTCGGCGAGGTCGTCCGGGCGCGCGGGCGGCGGGACCGGGGCGAGATCGTCGAGTCCCCCGCCCACGGCGCCGGTGAGATCGATGGGGTCCAGGCCCGACGCGTCGAGGGGACGGACGAGTCGGCCGGAGAGCACCGCCGCCGCGGCCCGCTCATCCCGCATCGCGGCGTTCAGGGTCTTCTCCACGGCGTCGACCGCGGCCGCACTGACCGCGACGCCGCGTGCTGCCGCCGCCGCGGCGGCCTTGCGGGCGAGGGCCGCGACGAGCGACCGGCGCTGCCGATTGAGCGTGGCCATGGCCCGCGCATCCCGCTCGTCCTGCGCATCGCGCAGCTCGGCCGCGAGGGCGAGCGCATCCGCGAGTTCGGTCGGCGCGACGCGCGTGAGCTCGCCCACGACCCAGGCCGCGACGGTGGGGCGGCGCAGCGCCGTGATCGCACGGGCGAGCGTCGGGTCGGGGACCGCGGCCGCCCGCGCATCGCGCGCCGCCGTGAACTCGGCGGGCGTCAACGCGTAGAGTTCCCCGGCGATGCTCGCGATGTCCGCATCCATCCCCCCATCATCCTCTGGGTTTTCGGTCGTCGAGTAGCGCCCGCAGGGCGCGTATCGAGACGAACACCTCCGGGGACGGCACATCCCGGCGTGTGCACCTACCTCGGTCACCCCCTTTCGGAGGGCTGAAGGGTTCGGTATGGTCCGAGCCATGACGCCCGCCATCGGTGTTGACGGCCCGGCTTCCGACGCTCTCCTCGAGGTCGGGAAGTTCTTCACGCGGTGGGATGAGACCGCCGACCACCGCGCGGTGTTCCGCAAGGGCGGGCGCGAGGGCGACGCGTTCTACCGCGACCGGTGGAGCCACGACAAGGTGGTCCGTTCGACCCACGGTGTGAACTGCACGGGCTCGTGTTCGTGGAAGGTGTACGTCAAGGACGGCATCATCACGTGGGAGACGCAGGAGACGGACTACCCGAGCGTCGGTCCCGACCGTCCCGAATACGAGCCCCGCGGATGCCCCCGCGGGGCTGCGTTTTCGTGGTACACCTACTCCCCCACACGCGTGCGCTACCCGTACGTGCGCGGCGTGCTGCTCGAGGAGTACCGCCGCGCGAAGGAGCGCACCGGCGACCCCGTGCTCGCGTTCGGCGAGATCTCGACCGACCCCGAGACGCGGGGGCGTTACCAGCGGGCGCGCGGCAAGGGCGGGCTCGTGCGTGCGACCTGGGCGGAGGCGGTCGAGCTCGTCGCGGCCGGATACGTGCACACGATCAAGGAGTACGGACCCGATCGGGTCGCGGGTTTCTCCCCGATCCCGGCGATGTCGATGGTTTCGCACTGCATCGGCACGCGGTTCACGCAGCTGCTCGGCGGCGTCATGACCTCGTTCTACGACTGGTATGCGGACCTGCCCGTCGCGAGCCCCCAGGTCTTCGGCGACCAGACCGATGTCCCCGAGTCCGGCGATTGGTGGGATGCGACGTATCTCATGATGTGGGGATCCAACGTGCCGGTCACCCGCACACCCGACGCACACTGGATGGCTGAGGTGCGCTATCGGGGCACGAAGGTCGTCACGGTGAGCCCCGACTACGCGGACAACACCAAGTTCGCCGACGAATGGCTGCCGTGCCAGGCGGGGACGGATGCGGCCCTCGCGATGGCGATGGGACACGTCATCCTCACCGAGCACTACGTGCGCCGCCGCGTGCCGTTCTTCGTCGACTACGTCCGCACCTACACCGATCTGCCGCACCTCATTACGCTCGTCGAGCACCCCGACGGCGGTCTTGTGCCCGGCAAGTTCCTGACGTCCGCCGACCTCGAGCCCGGAGCATCCGACACACCCCCCGAAGACGCGTGGAAGACGGTCGTCCTGGATGCGGCGAGCGGCCGCCCCCGTGTCCCGAACGGCTCGATGGGGTTCCGGTACGCCGAGTCGGGCGAGGGCCGCTGGAACCTCGACCTCGGCGACATCGTGCCCGCGCTGTCCGTCCGCGACGCGAAGGTCACGGAGGAGCCGGTCGCCGTGCAGTTCCCCCGCTTCGACGCGCCCGACGGCTCCGGCGCCGTCCTCACGCGCGGGGTTCCGGCGACGCGCGTGGGCGGCGTGCTCGTGACGACCGTGCTCGATCTGATGCTCGCGCAGTACGGCGTCGCCCGCGACGGGCTGCCCGGCGACTGGGCGAGCGGCTACGACGACGCGACCTCCCCGTACACTCCGGCGTGGCAGGAGGAGATCACCGGCGTGTCCGCCGAAGCGTGCACACGCATCGCGCGGGAGTTCGCGCAGAACTCGATCGACTCCGGCGGCCGCTCCATGATCATCATGGGCGCCGGGATCTGCCAGTGGTTCCACGGCGACGCGACGTACCGCGCGATCCTCTCCTTGCTCATCCTCACCGGCGCGATGGGACGCAACGGCGGCGGCTGGGCGCACTACGTCGGGCAGGAGAAGTGCCGGCCCATCACGGGGTGGATCTCGCTCGCGAACGCGCTGGACTGGACGCGTCCGCCGCGGACGATGCCGGGCACACCGTACTGGTACATGCACACCGACCAGTGGCGCTTCGACGGGTACGCGGCGGATGCGCTGAGCTCCCCACTCGCGGAGGGCAACCTCGCCGGCATGCACACGGCCGACACGATCGCGCAGTCCGCACGGATGGGGTGGATGCCCTTCTACCCCCAGTTCGACGCCAACCCGCTCGACCTCGCCGATGAGGCGGATGCGGCGGTCGCGGCCGGCGATGCGCCCGACGCCGCCTCCTATGTGACCTCACGGCTCGTGGACGGAACGCTCCAGACGGCCATCTCTGACATCGACGCGCCCCGCTCCTGGCCGCGCCTGCTGACCCTGTGGCGATCGAACCTGATGGGGTCCTCCGCGAAGGGCAACGAGTACTTCCTGAAATACCTGCTCGGCACGCACAACAACGTCATGGGCTCGGACGAGTCCTCCGCCCGCCCCCTCGAGGTCACGTGGCGCGACGAGGCACCCGAGGGCAAGCTCGACCTGCTCGTCTCCGCCGACTTCCGGATGACCTCGACGACCCTGCTCTCCGACGTCGTCTTCCCCGCGGCGACCTGGTACGAGAAGCACGATCTCTCCTCGACCGACATGCATCCGTTCGTGCACGCGTTCACCCCCGCGATCGATCCGCCGTGGGAGGCACGCAGCGACTTCGACATGTTCCACGCGATCGCCCGCGCGTTCTCGGAGATGGCGGCGACCCACCTCGGCGTGCGGAAAGACATCGTCCAGGTGCCGATGCAGCACGACACCCCCGGCGAGACCAGTCAGCCGGGCGGGGTCGTCCGCGACTGGGCACGCGGCGACGTCGCACCGGTACCGGGCACGACGATGCCCGTGCTCGCGGTCGTGGAGCGCGACTACGCGGCGATCGCCGACAAACTCGCCGCGGTGGGGCCCCTCGCCGACACGCTGGGCTTCACGACGAAGAACGTCACGTACGACCTCTCCGGCGCCCTCACACACCTCGCGCGGACGAACGGTGTGATGCGCGGCGGCGCCGCGGACGGCCGCCCCGCGCTGGAGACCGACGTGAAGATGGCCGAGGCGATCCTCACCTTCTCGGGCACGACCAACGGCGAGCTCGCGGTGCAAGGCTTCCGCACCCTGGAGCGCCGGGTCGGGCGTGAGTTGACCGATCTGGCGGAGGGATCCGAGGAGAAGCACATCACGTTCGCGATGACGCAGGCGGCGCCCGTCCCGGTCATCACATCGCCGGAGTGGTCGGGTTCGGAGACCGGTGGCCGACGCTATGCCCCCTTCACCGTCAACGTCGAACGACTGAAGCCCTTCCACACGCTCACCGGTCGGATGCACTTCTACCTCGATCACGACTGGATGCGCGATCTCGGCGAAGCCCTGCCGATCTACCGGCCCCCGCTCGACCTGCACCGCCTGCTCGGCGAGCCGCGCCTGGGTCCGGATGGGCGCCAGCAGGTCGTCGTGCGCTACCTCACGCCGCACTCGAAGTGGTCCATCCACTCCGAGTACCAGGACAACCTGTTCATGCTCTCGCTCTCGCGCGGCGGCCCCACCGTGTGGATGAGTCCCGCGGACGCGGCGGCGATCGGAGCATCCGACAACGAATGGGTCGAGTGCGTCAACTCCAACGGTGTGCTCGTGGCACGCGCGATCGTGTCGCACCGGATGCCCGAGGGCGTCGTCTACGTGCATCACGCGCAGGAGCGCACGATCGACGTCCCCAAGTCGGAGGTGACCGGACGCCGCGGTGGGATGCACAACTCGGTGACGCGGCTGCTCGTCAAACCCACGCACCTGATCGGCGGATACGCGCAGTTGTCGTACGCCTTCAACTACCTCGGCCCGACCGGGAATCAACGCGACATGGTCGCGACGATCCGGCGCCGCTCGCAAGAAGTGACCTACTGAGGGGGTGCAGGATGCGCGTGATGGCCCAGATGGGCATGGTCATGAACCTCGACAAGTGCATCGGCTGCCACACGTGCTCGGTGACGTGCAAGCAGGCGTGGACGAACCGTGCGGGCACCGAGTACGTCTGGTTCAACAACGTCGAGACCCGGCCCGGTCAGGGATATCCGCGGCGGTACGAGGACCAGGAGACGTGGCGCGGCGGGTGGACGCTCGGGCGACGCGGACGCCTGAAGCTGCGCACCGGCAGCCGTCTCCGTCGCCTCCTCACGATCTTCTCCTCCCCCGTGCAGCCCACGCTCGCCGACTACTACGAGCCGTGGACGTACGACTACCGCACGCTCGTGGATGCGCCGCTGGGCGATGACTTCCCCGTCGCCCGCCCGAAGTCGCTCATCACGGGCGAGGACACGAAGATCACGTGGTCGGCGAACTGGGACGACGACCTCGGCGGCGCGAGCGAAATGGGACACCTCGACCCGATCGTCGAGAAGGTGCGCCAGGAGTCCGAGGAGAAGATCCGTTTCCAGTTCGAGCAGACCTTCATGTTCTACCTCCCGCGGATCTGCGAGCACTGCCTGAACCCGTCGTGCATGGCCTCCTGCCCGTCCGGTGCCATCTACAAGCGCGAGGAGGACGGCATCGTCCTGGTCGATCAGGACCGCTGCCGCGGGTGGCGCATGTGCATCACGGGATGCCCGTACAAGAAGATCTACTTCAACCACAAGACCGGCAAGGCCGAGAAGTGCACGATGTGTTACCCGCGCCTCGAGGTCGGTCAACCCACGGTGTGCTCCGAGACGTGCGTGGGGCGCCTGCGGTATCTCGGGCTCTACCTCTACGACGCCGATGCCGTCACGGCGGCCGCGTCCACCGCCGACGAGAAGGAGCTGTACGAAGCACAGCTCGACGTCATCCTCGACCCCCACGACCCCGAGGTCATCCGGGCCGCGCGCGAGCAGGACATCCCGGACGACTGGATGGATGCGGCACGACGCTCCCCCGTCTACGCGCTCGCGAAGACCTATCGCGTCGCGCTGCCGCTTCATCCGGAGTACCGCACGATGCCGATGGTCTGGTACATCCCGCCGCTGTCGCCGATCGTGGATCTCCTGCGCGACCAGGGTCACGACGCGGAGTCCGCCGGCACGCTGTTCGGCGCGATCGAGGCGCTGCGCATCCCGGTCGAGTACCTCGCGGAGCTGTTCACGGCGGGCGACACGGACATCGTCACGCGTGTCCTCCGACGCCTCGCCGCGATGCGCGCGTATCTGCGCGACATCACGCTCGGCAACGACCCCGATGAGTCGATCCCTGCATCCGTCGGCATGGACGGCGAGAGCCTGTACGAGATGTACCGGCTCCTCGCGATCGCCAAGTACGAGGACCGCTACGTCATCCCGACCGCCCACTACGAGCGGGCGCACGAGCTGGAGGAGCTGGGCTGCTCCCTCGACTTCGACGGCGGACCCTACGGCAACGTCTCCGGACCCTTCGGTGAGGCCAGCGGCACCCCGACTCCCGTCGCCGTCGAGACGTTCCAGGCGCTGCGCGAGCGGCAGACCTCCGACACGGCGGCCGGCACCGAGCAGCTGCGCGGGCGCGTCAACCTCCTCAACTGGGACGGCAACGGCAGCCCCGACGGGCTCTTCCCGCCGCGCGGGCGGCCGCCGGGCCATGCCGCGGCAGCGGATGCTCCGGAGGGGGCGCCGCGATGAACCGGGCGGTCGTGTATCAGGCCGCATCCCTCGCGCTCAGCTACCCCGACGAGCGCGTGCTCTCCCTCGCGGGGCTCATCGAGGCCGCGCTCGACGAATCCGCGCCGACCGCCGCGGTCGCCTTCGCACCCCTCCTGGAATGGTGGCAGTCGACTCCCGCAACCGTCGTGCAGACCGCCTACGTGGACGTGTTCGACATGTCCAAGCGCCACGCGCTGTACCTCAGTTACTGGACCGACGGCGACACGCGCCGCCGCGGCCACGTGCTCGCGGGACTCAAGGCGCGGTACCGCACCGAGGGACTCGAGGCCGACACGGGTGGCGAGCTGCCCGATCACCTGCCGCTCGTGCTCGAGTTCGCGCGCCACCGCCCCGCCGCGGGAGCCGCGCTGCTGCAGGAGTACCGCGCGAGCCTCGAACTCATCCGGCTCGCGCTCGAGGAGCGGGGTTCGCCCTACGCGGGCGTGCTCGTCGCCGTGTGCGCCACACTGCCCGGGCGCTCGCCACGCGACACGCAGCAGGCGATGGCGCTCGCCGCATCCGGCCCTCCGGCGGAGTCCGTGGGGCTCGACGCCTACGACCCGCGACTGCTCCCGATGGCGACGGGAGGACGCTGATGGACCTGTTCCTGTGGGGCATCCTCCCGTACATCATGATCGTCGTGCTGGTCGGCGGGCTGATCTGGCGCTACAAGTACGACCAGTTCGGCTGGACGACCCGGTCGAGCGAGCTGTACGAGTCCCGCCTGCTGCGGATCGGCTCGCCCCTGTTCCATTTCGGGATCCTCGTCGTCGTCATCGGGCACGCGGTGGGGCTCGTGATCCCCGAGTCGTGGACGCACGCGCTCGGGATCACGGAGGAGATGTATCACGTCGTCGCCCTGGGGCTGGGTGCCGTGGCGGGGGTCGCGACGCTGCTCGGGATCGGGATCCTCATCTACCGTCGCCGCACGACCGGGCCGGTGTTCATGGCGACGACGAAGAACGACAAGACGATGTACGTCGTGCTCGTGCTGGCGCTCATCACGGGCCTGTCGACGACGTTCATCAGCGTGTTCGACCCGTCCCCCGGCGACAACTACCGCGAAACCGTGTCGCCGTGGTTCCGTTCGCTGTTCGTCTTCCAGCCCGACATCACCTCGATGGCGGCCGCTCCCCTGCAGTTCCACATCCACACGCTCATGGGAATGGCGCTGTTCATCCTGTGGCCGTTCACGCGTCTCGTGCACGCGTTCACGGCGCCCATCCACTACCTGTTCCGTCCGTACATCGTCTACCGGTCGCGGTCCGGCCGTCCGACCGCGACCGGTGCGATCCGCCGCGGCTGGGCGCCCATCGGCACGCCGGATCGGGCATCCGACAAGCAGAATCCGAGGGACCGGATATGACCACGACCGCTCCCTCGCCCGCGACCGCGCCACTGGTCGGCCGCGGACGCAATCTCGGCCTCGCGCTGCTCTCTTTCACGGTCACGTTCTGGGCATGGAACATCATCGGACCCCTGGGCGTGCGGTATGCGGACGAACTCTCGCTGACGCCCACGCAGCTGTCGATGCTCATCGCGACACCCGTGCTCGTCGGTTCTGTCGGCCGCATCCTCACCGGCGCGCTCACCGACCGCTACGGCGGCCGACTCATGTTCACGGTGCTGACCGCGATCTCCGCCGTCCCCGTGCTGCTCGTGCTGTGGGCGGGCGAGATCGGCTCGTATCCGCTGCTGATCGCGTTCGGATTCGTCCTGGGCGTCGCCGGGACGACGTTCGCGATCGGCACCCCCTTCGTCAACGCGTGGTACGAACCCGCCAAGCGCGGCTTCGCGACGGGTCTCTTCGGCGCCGGCATGGGCGGCACCGCCCTGTCGGCGTTCTTCACGCCGCGGATGGTCGAGTGGTTCGGCTACGCGCTCGCCCACGTGATCGTCGCGATCGCGCTCGTCGTCGTCGCGATCGTGGTCTGGTTCGGGATGCGCGACTCGCCCGCCTGGACGCCCAACCGTGCGAAGGTGCTACCCAAGCTCGCCGGGGCGGGACGCCTCGCGATCACGTGGCAGATGGCCTTCCTCTACGCCGTCACGTTCGGCGGGTTCGTGGCTTTCTCGACGTATCTGCCCACGTATCTCAAGGAGGTCTACGACTTCGACCTGGCCGGTGCGGGCGCCCGCACCGCGGGCTTCGCGATCGCGGCGGTCGTCGCCCGCCCGCTCGGCGGCTGGCTCTCGGACCGCGTCGGACCCGCGACGATCCTGAGCATCTCGCTCGGCGGCGCGGCCGTCATGGCGATCGTCATCGCACTCAAGCCGCCGCCGGAGCTTCTCGCGGGGGCGACCTTCGTGGGGATGGCCGTCTTCCTGGGGCTCGGCACGGGTGCCGTGTTCACGTGGGTCGCGCAGAAGGCCCCCGCCGAACGCGTCGGGTCGGTGACCGGAATCGTCGGCGCCGCGGGCGGACTCGGCGGATACTTCCCGCCGCTCGTGATGGGCGCGACCTACAACGCCCAGGCACACAGCTACACTGTCGGCCTGATCCTGCTGTGCGCGACGGCGCTCGTGGCTCTCGCCTTCACGATCTTCCTCGAGATCCGCCACCGGCGGACTGCGCGCGTCGCCGCGTAGCGCCCGCGGGGCGCGCATCCCCGATGACCGATGCCTCCTGCGGCAGATCCTGGACCGGAACGATCTGTATGTCCTGGACCTTCCAGTCGAGCTCCGCAATCCGCGAGCGCGCCCGCTCGATGTCATCGAGCCTGATCCGCCCGCGCATGGGCCTGACGAACGCCTCCACGTGGAAGACCTGCCCCATGTCGCGGACGCGGACGCCCGCCGCCGCCACCCACGGCAGCGACTCGAGGAGCCTCATGATGTCGCCTGCCAACTCGTGCGGCTCGGCGTCGTCGTAGGAGCGGGCCCGCTGATCCATCAGATCGAGGACGGCCGAGCGTGTGTTCTTGAACCCATCCCACACGATGCCGACCGAGATGAAGGTCGCCGCGGCGCCGTCCAGCCACCACCAGCCGACGCCGATCCCCAGCACGCCAACGATCGACGCCGCGGTCGTCGTCCAGTCCGCCTTGGCCATGTCGGCGTCCGCGTAGAGGACCTTGTTGTGGAGTGTCGGGGCGATCTTGCCCTTCGCATGCCCGTAGACGAACGGCCCGACGACCGTGACGCCCATGACCGCCACCATCAGCCAGCCGAGCCAGACCGTCTGGCCGAAGACCCGGATCGTACCGATCGCCGGATGCTCGGCACGCACCAGCCCGAGGATCGACTCCACGGCGAGACTGCCCCCGATCGCGACGAGCGCCACGCCGGCAACGAGGTGCCCCACACCCATGGCCCGGTGCAGGCCATAGGGGAATCGCTTGGTCGGCGGGCGGCGGATCAACAGCAGGGCCAGCAGGAACGAGATCTGCGGGATCAGCGAGAGGATGTCCTCCACCCACGCGGTCTTCATCGCCTGCGACCCGCCCATCACCAGCGCGATCAAGACGATCGTGACGCAGGTGTACCCGATCGTGATCCACTCCCACCGGATCGCAGACCGGAGGGCGCGCTTCTGCTCGGGTGGCAGGTCCGTGCGGCCCATCCGCTCCATCAGCCCGCCTCCCGATCGAGGTACTCCTCCAGTGCCGCCTGCAGACGGTTCTCACCCAGGGGCAGAAGGATCACGATCGACCGGTCCCCTGCGCCGTCGACGCCCGGGTATCCGCGTGTCACCGAGGCACGGTCGGCCCAAGCCGTGGCATCCGTCATGCCACCGATCGCGAGGTCGAGCTCGCCCCGTTCGAGCGCATCGACGAGGTCCTCCTCACTGCCGACGGTCCACAGCAGGTCGGCGTCGCGCTCGCGAGCGAATCCGGCCACGATCTCGGCGAGAGAGCCGCTTACGTCGTCGCCGCGCACCTCCACGAGCATCCCGCTGGGCGACGCGCCCACTCGTAGCTGCCCGCCCGTGATGCGCTCCAGGGATCCGCCGGGGTCGGCCGGGATCCCGCATCCGCTCAGCACGCTCGCGAGAATCAACACGAGGATCGCCACCGCGCGTCGTCTCACCGCGCGCAGCCTCACCGCTCGGGTGTGCGGCCCGGGAAGCGGATCGGCGCGGTGGGCCACGTCCGTCAGAGACCCTTTCCGCCCGTGACCGGGAGCACGGCCCCCGACACGTAGGACGCGGCCTCAGACGCGAGGTACACGTAGGCTCCCGCGAGTTCGGCGGGCTGCCCCGCTCGACCGAGCGGCGTGTCCTGACCGAAACCTGCGAGCCGCTCGGCGTCCCACCCCGTCGCCGGAATCAGCGGCGTCCAGATGGGGCCGGGAGCGACCGCGTTCACGCGGATGCCGCGCGGTCCGAGCTCCTCCGCGAGCGCCTTGACGAACGCGACCTGCGCGGCCTTCGTCATCGCGTAGTCGATCAGACCGGGCGACGGGTTGAACGCCTGGATCGACGAGGTCACGATGATCGATGACCCGGGTTCCAGATGCGGGATGGCCGCACGGGCGGTGAAGATCATGCCGTACAGGTTGGTGCGCACGACACGGTCCAGCTCACTCGTCTCCAGGCTGTCCAGCCCGTCGCAGTCCTTCTGGTATCCCGCGTTGAGCACGAGCAGGTCGATGCCCCCGAAGCGGGACACCGTGTCGTGGACGATCCGTGTCGCGAACTCCTCGTCCTGCACGTCCCCGGCAAGAGAGATGGCTGCGCGCCCAGCATCCACCACGCTGCTGACGGCGTCGTCCGCATCGCGCTGTTCCTCGGGGAGGTGCGCGATCGCGACGTCCGCACCCTCGCGTGCGAAGGCGATGGCCACGGCACGGCCGATGCCGGAGTCGCCGCCGGTGATGAGCGCTCGCCGACCCTCGAGCCGCGCGGCGCCACGATAGGTGTCTTCACCGTGATCGGGCTCCGGGCGCGTCTGCTCTGTCAGTCCGGGTTGCGACTGCTCCTGCAACGGGAATCCCTCTGTGCGGTGCTTGTCTGTCGGGTCGGTCAGCTGCGGCTCGTCCATGGCGCTTCTCCTGCCTCCGTTCGTCCCACTGTCGCTTCTGCCGCGACGCTAGCGCCCCTCCCCGATCCAGCGGAGGGGCTTGACGAACCGCGGCACGCCTGGTTCGGGTGCGCCGCACGCACCCGCGGCCGTTCAGGTGTCACTTTTGCGGGGGATACGAGCATCCAACCCCCGCACAACTGCCACCTGAACGCTGGATCCCGCCGGGTCAGCGATCGTCGAGCGCGCGCCCGCGCCGATCCACCAGACCCCACGCCGCACCCGCCGCGATCACGAAGAACACGGCGAACACGACGAACAGGGTCGGCGCACCGCCGAGCGCGAGCAGGGGCGGCACGGTCAGCGGCGCGATGATCGAGGCGATGCGCCCCACCCCGGCCGCCCACCCCGATCCCGTGCCGCGCAGCGACGTCGGGTACATCTCGGGGGTCACGGCGTACAGCGCACCCCAGGCACCGAGGTTGAAGAACGACAGTCCCATGCCCGCCGCGATGACCGCCCACTCGGTGCCGGCGGTGCCGAACAGCACGGCGCAGACCGCGGATCCGGCGAGGAAGACCGACAGCGTCACGCGACGCCCCCACACCTCGATGAGCCACGCGGCGACGGCATAGCCGGGCAACTGGGCGAGCGTGATGATGAGGGTGAACCCGAACGAGCGCACCAGATCGTAGCCCTGGGCGACCAGGATCGACGGGATCCAGATGAACGCCCCGTAGTACGAGAAGTTGACGCAGAACCACACCACCCACAGGGACGCCGTCCGCACGCGGAACTCCGGGGCCCACAGGGCTGTGACGCGCCCTCGGACGCTCCGCGCGACATTCGAGGGGGTGACGGATGCTCCGGTCTTGACCGCGACGGAGCCGTCGGGCCGCACCGCCGCATCCGGGACCGACGCGGCACCCGCGCCCACGCCAGCGCGGGCACCAGCGCCCACGCGGAACAGTGCGGGTGACGCCTCGAACCCGCGCACGATCTGCTCCGCCTGGGCGTCGCGGCCCCGCCGTTGCAGCCAGCGCGGCGACTCGGGCAGACCCCACCGCACCGCCAGGGCGTACACGGCGGGAATCGCGCCCAGCGCGAGCGCCCACCGCCATCCGTCGTCGGCGAGGGGGATGACGAAGTAGCCGATCAGCGCGGCGGCCGTCCATCCGACCGCCCAGAACGCCTCGAGGATCACGATCACCCGGCCACGGATGCGCGCGGGCGCGAACTCGCTGACGTACGTCGATGCCACCGGCAGCTCCGCGCCCAGGCCGAGTCCCACGAAGAAGCGCAGCACGAGCAGCAGTGCGATGCCACCCACCAGCGCACTCGCGCCCGTCGCGACGCCGTAGATCAGCAGGGTGAGCGCGAAGATCTGCCGACGCCCGAAGCGGTCCGCGAGGAGTCCGCCCAGACTTGCGCCGATGGCCATCCCGACGAAGCCGATCGACGCGATCCACGCCGCCTCGTCGCCCGTGAGCTGCCACTGCACGGTCAGTGCCGCGATGACGAACGAGATGAGTCCGACGTCCATCGCGTCCAGCGCCCACCCGATGCCGGACCCGGTGAGCACGCGCAGATGCCGGCGGGTGAAGGGCAGCCGATCGAGCCGATCGGACAGGTCGGCCGCCCGTGCCGCGGAGGTGTCGCTCATAGCGCCATCGTAGAAGCGTTCCCCGCGGCTCCTCGATCATGAGGGCGTAGGGTGACGGGGTGTCCGACATCGCCGCATCCGAAGACTTCGTCGATCGCTACCTCGCTCGCATCGCCTGGAACGAGGGAGCGCCGCGCGTGCTCGACCGCGCGACGCTCGAGCGGCTCGCGCGCGCCCACATCGCCACGATCCCGTTCGAGAACCTCCGTCTGCACCCGGACGGGGTGATCGTGCTCGACGAAGACGTCATCATCCGCCGCATCCTCGACGACGCCGACGGCGGCCTCTGCTACGAGCTGAACGCGGCCTTCGCACACCTGCTGCGGCGCCTGGGCGCCGAGGTCGAGTACATCGGGGCGACGGTCGAGATCCCGGACGATGTGGATCCGCGGCCCGGCTATCCGCTCAGCCATCTCGCGCTGCGGGTGCGCACCGAGACGGGAGTGCACCACGTCGACGTCGGCTTCGGCGGGCTGTCGATCGTGCGCGACGTCACGGCCGACGCCGAGCGGGTCGTGGCCGGCGACGGACGCAGCTACGTCGTCGACGCGACCGCGCGACCGCTGTCGGACTTCGCCGCGGCGGCGCACTGGCACAGTTCGAGCCCCGACTCGAGGTTCCAACGCTCGATCGTCTGCTCACTCGTCGACGACGGCATCGCGAGCACGCTGTTCGCCGTCCGCGACGCCGACGGCGCCACGCGCTGGGGCTTCGCGCAGGCGGGCGAGCGGCGCGATCTCTCCGCCGACGAAGCCGCGCGGATGCTCCGGGAGCGCTTCGGCATCCGCCGTGCCCTCCCGCGTGGTGTCAAAGCCCCCGCATCCGCCTGACTCCGCATCGGCCTGACCGGGCGATTCTCGCGCGTCAGCGGCGCTCTTCCGGCGGGAGGGGACGCATCGGGATCGCGATAGCGATCGAGACGCACAACAGCCCCGCCACGAACACGAGCCCCTGCCACTCGGCGAGCGTGAACGCCGCACCGAACAGGTACATGCCGAACAGGAAGAGGGCGATGCAGATGATGAACACGACGTCTCCTTCCGGCATCGCCACCGTCTCGGCTGATGCCCCGCATCCATCATGCCCTCTTTCGTGCGGGCGATGCGCTCCCCCGGCCGGACCCCCCGCATCCGCCCTCCCTGCCCCGCACAGCTGAGGAGTTCTGCACAACTACGGATGAAACGCGGGGCAATCGACCTCAGAAGTGCAGGTCTCCTCAGTTGTGAGGGCACCCGGCAGGAACGGGCTGCCGCAGCAGGACCCGGATGCTCCGGAGCAGCCCTCAGTAATACACGGCCAACGGGCCGTCGGGGCCCGCGATCACCCGCACGGGGGTGTCGAACACGCGCGTGAGCACGTCGTCGCGCATGATCTCGTCGGGTGTGCCGAACTCGACGACCCTGCCGTCCTTGAGAGCGCAGATGTGGTCGGCGTAGTGACCGGCGAAGTTGATGTCGTGGAGCACGACGACGATCGTGCGCCCGAGCTCCCGCGCCGCGCGGTGCAGGTGCTTCATCATCTGCACCGAGTGCTGCATGTCGAGGTTGTTCAGCGGCTCGTCCAAGAGCACGAACTCGGTGTCCTGCGCCAGGACCATCGCGACGTAGGCGCGCTGGCGCTGCCCGCCCGACAGCTCGTCGAGGTAGCGTCCCTCCAGCTCGCGGAGGGTGAGGAAGTCGATCGCTTCGTCGATGATGCGCTCATCGTCGGGGGTGAGGCGTCCCTGTGAGTACGGGAATCGGCCGAAGGCGACGAGCTGGCGCACCGTGAGCCGCGTGATGAAATGGTTCTCCTGCCGCAGGATGGAGACGATCTTCGCGAGATCCTTCGACTTGGTGCGAGTGACGTCGTATCCGGCGATCTCGATCGTTCCCGCATCCAGCCCCATCAACCGCCCGATCATCGTCAGCAGCGTCGACTTGCCCGCGCCGTTGGGTCCGATGAGCGCCGTCAATCCGCCGGCCGGGATCTGCAGGTCGACGGGTCCGATCGTGACGGTCGGGCTGTAGTCCTTGCGAACGTGGCTGAGCGAGATCACAGGCGTCCCTTCCGGAGGATGACGATGAGGAACACGGTGCCGCCCACGGCTTCGATGAGGATCGACACGACTCCCTGCGCGTAGAAGATGTTCTTCATCACGAAGTACGCCCCCGCGAGGATCGCGAAGGCCGTGAGCACCGCGACCGGCAGGATGCGGCGGTGATCGTACGTGTCGGCGAATTGATACGCGAGGGTCGCCACGAGGAAACCGAGGAAGGTCATCGGGCCGACGAGCGACGTCGACACCGCCATCAGGACCGACACGAGCAGCAGCATCTGGATCAGCTCGCGGCGGTGGTTGAGCCCAAGTCCCATCGCGACGTCTCGGCCCATTGCCAGCACGTTCAGCCTGCGCGCCCGCATCCACAGGAGCGCGGAGGCGAGGACGCACAGCGGAATCGCCAGCACGAAGTAGTCGGAGTCGGCGTTGGAGATGTTGCCGAACAGTCGCGCTGCGAGCACATCGAACTCGCTCGGGGTGAGCAGCCGCTGCATGAACGTCGACACCGACCCGAGCCCGACACCGATGACGATGCCGACGAGCAGCATGAGTTGGAGGTTGCCGTACTTGCCCGACAGCAACCACCCGTAGAGGACGAGGGAGAAACCCACCATCAGGGCGACCTGCAGGGCGTACTGCCCGAGGCCCTGCAGCGCGACGAGCCCGGCGACACCGAACAGGTACACGGACGTGGTCTGAATGGCGACGTACAGGGACTCGAACCCCATGATCGAGGGGGTGATGATGCGGTTGGTCGTGACCGTCTGGAAGGCCACCGTCGCGAACGCCTGACAGACGGCGACGATCGCGATCACCGTGAGGTTCGTCGCCCGAAGTTGCGCGATGCGCCAGAAGCCTTCCGTGCCGAACGGCAGCGGGTTGTCCCACGCGAGGATGCCGCACGCGAACGCGGCCGAAAGCACGACCAGCAGCGCGATGACGATCCAGTAGCGTCGACGCGCCCGCGGGGTCGCCAGGGCATGGGAGGAGCGGGATGCGGACGCCGCATCCGCCGTCGAGAGTGCCTGCGTCATGCGCGCGCTCCCCGTCGCCGCTGGTGCAGGAGCAGGAAGACGAAGATCGCCGCGCCGACGACGCCGAGGATGAGGGAGACGGGAATCTCGAAGGGGGCGATGATCGTGCGGCCGATGAGATCGCAGACGGTCACGATGGCGACACCCAGCAGACACACCCACGGGAGGTTGCTACGCAGATCGTCGCCGCGGATCATCGAGACGATGTTGGGCACGATCAGTCCGAGGAAGGGAAGATTGCCGACGACGACCGTGACGACACCCGTCGCGACCGCGATGAGGCCCGTGCCGAGCAGGATGATGCGGTTGTAGTTCAGGCCGACGTTTGTGGCGATCTCTTCGCCGAGGCCCGCGACGGTGAACCGGTCGGCGACGACGAAGACCGCGATCGCCACGAGCAGGACGATCCAGAGCATCTCGTACTGTCCGCGCATGACCGAGGTGAAGCTGCCGGCGAACCACACGCCCAGGCTCTGCAGCGCGTTGGTCTGCAGTGCGATGAAGGTCGACACCGATCCGACGACCGCGCCGAGCATGATGCCCACGATCGGCACGATGAGCGAGGAGCGCAGCGACACCCGCCGTAGGAACAGGAAGAAGATCATCGTGCCGACGAAGGCGGCCACGACCGCGCCGACCATTCGCGCCCCGATGCTCGCTCCGGGAAAGAGGATCATCACGGTGAGCAGGCCGAGTCCCGCCCACTCCGTCGTTCCGGTCGTCGTCGGCTCGACGAACCGGTTCTGGGTGAGCAGCTGCATGACGAGCCCGCACATCGCCATCGCGGCGCCGGCGAGCACGAGCGAGATCGTGCGGGGGATGCGGGTGATCGCGAACATCTCGGAGCCGTCATCCTGGCCGAAGATGTCGTACTGCCCTGTGAACAGCGAAAGCGCCAGCAGAGCGAGGACGACCACGAGGCCGATGAGGAACCTGTAGTCGACGAGCCTGCCGGCGGGGCGCGTGCGGGTGTGCGTGCGGGTCGTGGTCTTCATGGGAGTCGCGGATGCGGCGGACCGGGCGTGGTGGCCGGTCCGCCGCATCCACCGGAGATCAGTTCGCGGCAGCCTCGAGAGCGTCGGCGAAGGCGTTCAGGAAGGCGGTGTAGGTCTGGATGCCTTCGTTCGTGTAGGTGTCGGCGGGCATGTAGACGATGTTGCCCTGCGCGACGGCGGTGACTCCCGCGAGCGCCTGCGAGTTCTCGATCAGGTCGGATGCGGGCTTGTAGTTCGCGTCGTCGGCGGCCACGGCGGCGTCGCGATCCATCACGAGGATCCACGTCGGGTTGGACTGTGCGATCGCCTCGACGGAGATGTCGTCGCCCTGGTGGTCGTCAGTCGCGTCGTCGACCGTGAGCGCGGGCTCGAGTTCGAGCAGGTCGAAGATCGGGCCGAGCGTGCGGCCGACGGTCGGGGCGAGGTAGCCGATGTTGCCGCCGGAGGTGTTGACGGCCATGACGGTCGAGCCGTCGTAGGCGGCCGTGGCGCGTGCGATGGCGTCGTCGAGGGCATCGTTGAGCGCCTTCGCTTCGGCCTGCTTGCCGAAAATCTCGCCGAGCGCGGTGGTCTGGCGCTTGAGTTCGGCATCGAGGGGCTCACCCTCGCGCGGGTCGAGTTCGAGCACGACGGCGTCGGGAACGAGCTCGACGAACTGGTCGTGGAACTGCGCGAAGCGCTGCCCGTTGATGATCAGCTGCGGGGCGACCGCGACGACCTGCTCGAGGTCGGGCTCGCTGTGGTTGCCCAGGTCGATGATCGACTCGTCGGTCTTGTACGAGATCGTCGTGGGCATGAGCTGGCGGGGCGCGGCAGCGATCTCGATGCCCCAGTCGGCGAGCGTCTGGAAGGTGCGGTTGTCGGTGGCGACGACCGAGGTCAAGGGCAGCGGGATCGTCTGCGTGCCGTTGTTGTCCTCGATCTCGACCGAGGTCGCATCCGTCGCCGGGAGGGGGTCGGTCCCGGCGCCGGCGTCCGACGTCGCGCATCCCGCGAGCGTCAGAAGTGCAGCGATACCGGCCGCGGCGGTGGCAAGAACTCTGGGACGGGGCATGACGAACTCATCTCTGTGTGACAGGTGGGGGACGTTGCCAACTCGGGCTCGAACTGAGCAGAGACCCTTTAGGTTAGGCATCCCTAATCTATCCACAAACGAGGCTGCGTGTCGAAGTGAGCCTCAGGTGCCCTCACTCGACCCACGGATGATCGAGAACTCTCCCGCCGAGCCCTCGATCGCCTGCGCCACGGTCTCGTAGAACCAGTTGAGCGCCGCGGTCTGCTGTGCGGTGCGTCGCCGGTACAGGTTGAGCTCGATCTCCGCCATCGGAAACGGCAGTTCCTTCGTGACGATCGGCCAGTCCGGCGCCCACCCCTCCGCGATGCTCTCGGGCATCGTGGCGACGACGTCCGCGCTCGACGCCAGCAGCGGCGCGAGCGTGGCGAAGTGCTGCACCGCGAGGATCGGACGGATGCTCAGTCCCGCGGCGCGTTGCGCGGATCGCAAGAGCGTGGCACCGGAGTCGCTCTCGACATCGACATGGTGCGCGTCGACGTAGCGGTTGAGAGTCAGCGCTCCCGTCGCCAGCGGGTGCACGGAGGACATCGCCACGACGTAGCGCTGCGACTTCACTCGACGCCACTCGAACTCCTCGGACAGCGGCAACGGTGTGACCGCAAGGTCGACGGATCCCCGCGCGAGCCACTCGACGACGTCCTCCCCTTCCATGGGAACCACCTGCAGCCGGGCGAGTGGGGCAACTCGATGCATGGCGGCGAAGATCGCCGGCAACCAGCCGATCTCACCGAGCTCGGACAGCGCGATCCGAAACAGTCGATCCGACTGTGCCGCGTCGAACCCCTTGATGCCATCGAGTGCACGATCGATGCCCGCCAGCGACTCCCGCAACGCAGGGAACAGCGCATCCGCCAGCGGCGTGGGCCGCATCTCACGACCCGCCCGCGTGAACAGCGGGTCGTCGAAGTGTTCCCGCATCCGCCCCAGTGCCTGACTCACGGCGGACTGCGTCACGAACAGCCGCTCCCCCGAGACCGTCAGACTCCCCGTCTCATAGATCGTCACGAAGACGCGGACAAGATTCAGGTCCATTCGGCTCCTCCCGTTAGCAACAGTTCACCTCACATTAGTAGCAATAATCTCACATACTTACTGACATTAGTAGAGTTGCGTAACAGTCCACACCTACCTCAGTCATCACCGAAGGAGTTCTCCATGTCCGAGAACGCAGCCACCGCGATCGCCCGCGCCGACGGAGTCGTCGACGCCCTCCGCAATGCGCCCGCCCGACCGTCTATCTTCCCGGTCACGCCGGAGTTCACGAACTGGCGTTCGGAGCAGCGCGCCTGGCGTGAGACCGTCGCACTTCTCGACCAGTCGCACCACATGACCGACCTGTTCATCAGCGGCCCCGACGCACTCAAGCTGCTCTCCGACACAGGCGTGAACAACTTCTCCAACTTCCAGATCGACCAGGCCAAGCAGTTCGTCGGGGTCAACCACGAGGGCTATCTGATCGGCGACGCCGTGCTGTTCTACCTCGGCGAGAACTCGTTCGACCTCGTCGGCTGGTACATGGTTCTGGACTGGGTGCAGTTCATCGGCGAGACCGGCGACTACGACGTCACGTTCGAGCGCGACGCGAACTCGATCATGCGCGACGCCGGTCAGGATCCCGTGCTCTACCGCTACGAGATCCAGGGGCCCAACGCCCTCCCCCTGATGGAGAAGGTCATCGGCGGACCTGTGCCGGACACGAAGTTCTTCGGGATGGCGACGTTCGAGGTCGACGGCGCCACCGTCCGCTCGCTCCGCCACGGCATGGCGGGCCAGCCCGGGTTCGAGCTGTTCGGGCCCTGGGCCGACCGCGAGACCGTCCGCAGCGCGATTGTCCACCACGGCGAGCAGTTCGGGCTGGTCCTGGCGGGATCCCGCGCCTACTCCACCGCCAACCTCGAATCGGCCTGGGTGCCCTCACCACTGCCCGCGGTCTTCACGGGCAAGCAGACGGCCGAGTACCTGGAGTGGCTGCCGGCCGAACGCATCGGCTCGATCGCGGGCAGCTTCGTCTCGGAGAACATCGAGGACTACTACCTCACCCCCTACGACATCGGATACGGCCACACCGTCGCCTTCGACCACGACTTCATCGGTTGCGTGGCGCTCGAGAAGCACGCGGCGAACCAGCGCCGCAAGAAGGTCACCCTGGTATGGAACCCCGAGGACGTCGCCGCGATCCAACGCTCGCAGTACGAGCCGGGAACCCCCGCGAAGTTCATCGAGTTCCCCAAGGCCCGCTACGGGCTGTACCAGGTGGACCGCGTGGAGGTCGACGGGGAGCTCGTGGGCATCTCACACGATGTGGGCTACATCACCAACGAGCAGGCCTTCATCTCGCTCGCGAGCATCGACCTCGAGCACGCCGAGCCCGGCACCGAGGTGACCCTGACGTGGGGAGAAGACCCCGTCTCTCGCAAGCCCGCCGTCGAGCCGCACCGCCAGGTGCAGGTGCGCGCGACAGTGCACCCCGCGCCGTACTCGTCGTTCGCCCGCGACAATTACCGCAAGAACGCCTGAGGCTCCCCCGCATCCTGCACCAACCTCGGAGGATCGAGCGAATTTCGGAGGATTCAGCCAGATTCCTCCGACGTTCGCGCGATCCTCCGAGGTTCGTGGGGCATGGGCGCGGAAGTGCGCGCGGAACAGTGTGGATGCGGGTGGCTCAGAACGTGTCGTCGTAGCTGCCCTCGAGGGCGGCAGCGAGCGTGAACAGGGCGGGCAGACTCGCCCGCAGCGTCTCCACCGTGACGTCGTCCAGGCGCGAGAAAGCAGTCCGCATGAACGTCTCGTTGATCGTGATCCAACTCTCGAGCGCCTCGACACCGGCCGGTGAGGCCTCCAGTAGTTGCGCTCGACCATCACGCGGATCGCGGGTGCGCACCACGTACCCCTTCAGCGCCAGCTCCTTGACCAGCGTGCTCACGGTGTTCACTGCGAGGCGGTGCCGAAAGGCGATTTCAGAGAGACGGATGCGGGGAGTCTCGACGAGCTGCCCCAGAATCTCGACCTGCGCCATGGGAAGGTTCTCCCACGGGAGGTCACGGCGGATACCTGCCGCGAGCACATGCCGCAGCCGCGTGAACCAGAGCGTGAGGTCTCGTGCGATCTCGCGCTCACTCGCGGGCTCCAGCTGGGACTGATGAGCGGCCGCATCGACGGCGGACGTCGCGGCCTCCTCAAGAAGCGTCGTGTCCTCCGAAATCGGACTCTGCCTGGGAATCTTCCTACTCCTGGTGTGCGAGAGACGGTTGTCGTATTATCACGCAGAAGAGAAACTTCTTCAATCAGAAGCATTTTACTTCCCTATACAGAACTAATCCGCTACTCTTCTGGCAAGCGCCACCGTCGGCGCTCCCGAAGAGAGGGAATCATGTCGAAGAAGACTTTCTCGAAGCGGATCATCGCTGCAGCCGTCGTCGGCGTTGCCGCGCTGATCGTCGCTGGATGCGCCGGACAGTCGACCCCCGCCGCAAGCAGCGAGGGCAGTGATGGTAACGAGCTGACACCGGTCAGCGTTGCATTGGTAAAGGTCGCCGGATCGGCGCCCGTGTTCATCGCCGATCAAGAAGGCTTCTTCGAGGCGGAAGGGCTCGACGTCACGATCCGCGAGGTCCCCGGTCCGGCGGCAGTGGCGGCGCTGCAGAGTGGAGAGGTTCAGTTCGCCTCGCTGGGTGCGTCGGTCGTCGTCACCGCCCTCACGCAGAACGTGCCGCTCGTCGTCGTGAGCGGCCGCACGGAGACGGCACAGAGCGACGACACCGACGACACCGCCATGCTCGTCATGCCGGACTCGGGCATCACAGATGCTGCAGACCTGGACGGGCTGACGGTCGGGACGCAGACACTGACCTCGCAGAACACCGTGATGGCTCGCGCCGCGATCGACAATCTCGGCGGCGACTCGAAGTCGATCGATTGGGTGGACATTCCGCTGCCCGACCTGATGTCGGCCTTGCGGTCAGGATCAATCAAGGCAGCTGCGGCGTCAGAGCCATTCGCCACGACGATGGAGGCGGACGGAGCCGTGCGCCTGTTCGGAATCGGAAGCAACGCCTTCGACGCCCCCAGCCCGATCGGAGTCATCGCAACGCAGCAGTCCTTCGCTGCGGAGAACCAGGAGACCGTCGCCGCGTTCGCTCGGGCATTCTCCGCCGCAGTCGAGTGGGCAAACGCCGACGAGTCACGGCTACGCGCCGCACTGCCCGACCTTGTGGGGCTTCCGGAGGAGCACGCCAAGACGATGATCCTTCCGACGTTCACCGACCAGGTCACGGCGGACGGCCTCACGGCGCTCATCGACGCTCTGAAGGTGCACGGCCTCATCGACACCGAACCCGACATGAAGCAGCTGATTCCATGAACATGACACCGACACGAGTAACGCTGACCGGCACGGGGGTCCCCCCGCCCGCACCGGGCCGGGCCGGTGCCGGCACGCTCGTCCAGCACGGCGACACGATCCTCCAGTTCGACGCCGGACGGGCGACGACTCTCCGCCTCGTCGAGTCGGGTGTCAGAACCGGTGACCTCTCGGCGCTGTTTCTCACCCACCATCACTCCGATCACTGCGTGGATGTCGCCGACATCGTCTTTACTCGCTGGATCCAGCGCTCCCCCGAACTGACGGTGCTCGCCCCCGACGGGCCGCTCACGACATTCGGCCGGGAACTGCTCGACCTTTGGCGCGAGGACCTCTCGATCCGGGAACGGGTGACGGGCCGCGACCCCCTCACGATCGACTGGCGCGCGTTCCCCGCGACCACCGTACCCACGGTCGTGTGGAAGAACGACGACGTCACCGTCCACAGCGTTCTCGTCGAGCATCCGCCTGTCGCACCTGCCGTCGCCTACCGAGTGGATGCGGGTTCTGTCCGGGTCGTTGTCAGTGGGGACACCAAGGTCTGCCGTGCCGTCGAAGAACTCGCTACCGGCGCAGACGTCCTCGTTCACGAGGTGGCACTCCGCGAGGCGATGCCACCCGGAGCGGATGACAGCGTGTATGCGTACCACGCGGACGCGTACGAACTCGGCGCGATGGCCCAGCGCGCCGGTGTGCGCACGCTCGCCCTGACCCATCTGCTTCCCGCCCCGCGCAACCCGGCTGAGGAGGCCGCGTTCGCGGACCGCGTCCGCGCGGGCGGGTTCGAGGGCGAAGTACTCGTCGGGCGTGACCTCATGGAGGTCGTCGTCGAGCCCGCAGGGGTCATCCGATGAGTCGCGAGCGCACCACGGAGACGACGACGCCGGTGGATACCGGTGACACGACCACGCGCGCAGCCGCGACGTCGGGCAACCGATCGACCGACACTGCCGCCGTGATCACCGCCGCCCGTAAGCGCGGCGACACGGGTCTGGTCACACTCCTGCGCCTGGGTGTCGTGCTCGGAGTCGCCGGCCTCTGGGAGGCCGTCAGTCGCTTCGAGATTCTCAACTCGACCGACTTCCCGCCGTTCACCGTCGTCGCCGGCGCCTTCGCGACGAGCCTCGCAGATGCGGCTACGTGGTTGGCGATGTGGGAGACGGTCGTCGGGTGGGCGCTCGGGCTGTCGCTGTCGATCCTCGTCGGCGTCATCGCGGGACTGCTCATCGGGCCGAGCCGTTTCCTCACCCGATCGACCTCGTTCCTCATCGACGTGCTGCGCGCCACCCCTGCCCCTGCCATCATCTTCATCCTGATCCTCGTGCTGGGCACCACGATGGCGATGAAGGTCGCCCTGATCTTCTTCGCCGCCGTCTTCCCGATCCTCATTCAGACCCTGTACGGGGTACGCGGAGTGGATCCCGTCCTGCGTGATCTGCAGCGCAGCTATCGGATCAGCCCTTGGGTCGCCTTCTTCACGATTCGCCTGCCCGCAGCCTCTCCTTTGATCGCCACGGGTGTGCGCATCTCCGCATCCCTCGCGCTCATCGTCGCCGTCGTCGCCGAGTACCTCGGCGGGGTTCCCGGCGTCGGCAGCCTCGTGGACGATGTGCGGCTGATCGGCGACTTTCCTCGGATGTATGCCCTGATTCTGCTGGTCGGGTTCCTGAGCGTCGCACTCAACCTCGGCGTCGGCGCGATCGAGCATCGCCTGCTGCGCTGGCACGCCAGTCATCGAGAGAAGAGCTGACATGGAAGATCGAACCGGTTGGCTTCGTCACCTGCTGACGGCGCTGTGGCTCCCCGTGCTCATCGTCGTCGTCTGGTGGTTCGCGTCGGCGGGGAGCACCTCGTTCGCGTTCCCGCCGCTGTCCGAGATCGTGGCCGCACTCCAGCGGCAATGGTTCTTCGCGCTGTTCTGGTCCGACTTCGTCCCCAGCGTCGTCGTCGTGCTCGAAGCCATGGCGCTGTCCGTCGTCATCGGAGTCGTCGGGGGTGTGCTCATCGGAAGCGTCGACGTCGTCGAACGCGCCTTCCGCCCGCTGCTGGACTTCATTCGGGGCATCCCGAAGGTTCTACTGATCTCTCCGGCCCTCGTCATCATTGGGATCGGACCGGGCCTCGCGCTGTTCGTTCTGACATTCGGAGCGATCTGGCCGATCCTCCTCGGGACGATCGATGGGATCCGCGGCATCCCCACCCAGTTGCAGGATCTGCGCCGTACCTATCGTCTGAGGACGCGTGACTGGCTTCTCCGTGTGGCGCTGCCTGCGGCCTCGCCATCCATCTTCGCAGGCATCCGCACGTCGCTCGCCATCGCCGTCGTCCTGCTCGTGCCCGCCCAGGCCGTGGGAGCGACGTCCGGGCTCGGGTATCAGTTGCGTCTCGCCTCCGACCTGTTCCGGTTCCCGGAGGTCTGGGCGACGGCGATCATGTTCGCACTGCTCGGCTACATCCTCAGTGTCTTCTTGCTCGGCGTCATCGAACGCCGCGTGCTCGCATGGTTCTACGCCCAAGGAGGGTCCCGATGACCGCAACGCTCGAGGTCGCCCAGATCTCCAAGACATTCGCCACCCCGTCTGGTCCCCTCACGGTCCTCGACGAACTCACCTTCTCGGTCGCGGCCGGGGAACTCGTCTGCATCCTCGGGCCGTCCGGTGCGGGGAAGACAACCCTGCTGCGTAGCATCAGCGGGCTCGGGCTTCCCGACAGCGGTACCGTCGCGCTCGAGGGCGAAGTGGTGACAGGCCCACCCGATCATCTCGCCTTCGTCTTCCAGGACTACAGCCGCTCGCTGCTTCCGTGGACCTCCGTGATCCGCAATGTCGAGCTCGTTCTCCTCCGCCATCGACTGACGAAGGCGCAACGCCGCGAGCGCGCCATGGAGGCACTCGCCAACGTCGGGCTGGCGGAGTTCGCCTCGTCCTATCCGTGGCAGCTCTCCGGCGGCATGCAACAGCGCGTCGCGATCGCACGGGCACTCGCTTACGGCGCTCCCCTCCTGGTGATGGACGAGCCGTTCGCTGCCGTCGATGCTCAGACGCGCGCCGAGCTGCAGGACCTGCTGCTCGAGGTTCATGGGCGGCTGAAGCCGGCGCTCCTGTTCGTGACGCACGACGTCGACGAGGCAGCCTATCTCGCTGACCGCGTCGTGGTGCTCACGAAACGACCGGCGTCGGTGAAGGCCGAACTCGTGGTGGATCTACCCAAGCCTCGGAACCAGATCACCACGAAGGCAGACCCCGAGTTCGCACGCCTGCGCTCCGAGATCCTCTCGCACCTGCAGCACTGAGCATCTGCCTGCGCTCTTGCCCGAGCATCCGTCACCAACCTCGGAGAATCGCGCAGAGTTCGGAGGGATCAGCCAGAATCCTCCGAACTTCGCGCGCTTCTCCGAGGTTGGCGGGGCGTGAGACGCGGCAAGGTGCAACGCTGCGCGGATGCGCGACACCCAGACCGTGTCGTCGTCGGTATCTTCGAGGTCAGCGACGACCGTGAACAGTGGTGGATGCCTGGGGTCTCGACCCTGCACCCCCGCGGCGAGCGACTCGACAACGTCGGTGTGCGGAGCTCGCCACGTCGTACTCCATGGCGTTCTCCGGCGGCATGCGTCAGCGCGTCACGATCGCACGGGCACTCACCTAAGGCGCTCCCCTCCTGATGATGGACGAGCCGCTTGCCGCCGCCAACGCTCGGGCGCACCTCCGCGGTACTACAGGCGCTCTTGCCCGAGCATCCTTCACCAACTCCGGAGAATCGCGCGGAGTTCGGACGGTTCAGCCAGAATCCTCCGATGTTCGCGCGATTCTCCGAAGTTGGCGGCCCCCGAGGGCCGCGAGCGGGCGCGGCGGGCGGATGCGAGCAGTGCTGTCCGAGCGGGCGGATGCGGCGCCCTACAGCAGTGCGAGCACGACACCGCCGGCGGCGCCGACGAGCACGACGACCCACGGGGGCAGACGCCAGGCGATCAGCAGCACGAAGCACACGACGCCGAGGCAGAACGGACCCGGGCCCGTGATCGCGCTGGTGAAGACGGGCGAGTAGAGCGCGGCGGCGAGGATGCCCACGACGGCGGCGTTCGCTCCGCGCATCGCCGCCTGCGCCCAAGCGAGGCGGCGGAAGGCGTTCCAGAACGGCAGCACTCCGGTCAGCAGCAGGAACCCGGGCAGGAAGACGGCGACGAGTGCGATCAGCGCGCCGGCGACGCCGCCGGGGCCGACCGTCGAGATCGCACCGAGGTATCCGGCGAACGTGAACAGCGGGCCAGGAACCGCCTGCGCGGCGCCGTATCCTGCGAGGAACTGCGCCTCGGTCACCCATCCCGGATCGACGACGCCCGCCTCGAGCAGCGGCAGGACGACATGCCCACCGCCGAACACGAGCGCACCCGCACGCGAGAACGCGTCCACGAGTGACGCGGCCCCCGACCCGGTCGCCGCCGCCAGGATCGGGGCGCCCACGAGCAGCACGACGAACAGGACGAGACAGACCACCCCGACGGCGGGGCGCACGGGGAATCGCACGAGGTCGGATGCGGGTGTCTCGGACCGGCGGGACAGCAGCATCCCGCCGAGGACGCCCAGCACGATCGCGGCGATCTGTCCGACCGCACCCGAGAACACCACAACGGTGATCAGCGCGACGACGGCGATCGCCGCGCGGGCGCGGTCGGGCGTGAGCGTGCGCGCCATGCCCCACACGGCCTGCGCGACGATCGCGACGGCGGTGATCTTCAGCCCGAGCAGTATCCCCTCCCCCACAGGACCGGTGAAGAAGGATGCTCCGAACGCGAAGAGGATCATCAGCACGGCCGACGGCAGGGTGAACGCGACGAACGCCGCGATCGCGCCCCATCCTCCGGCGCGCAGCAGTCCGACCCCGAATCCGACCTGACTGGATGCGGGACCGGGAAGGAACTGGCACAGGGCGACGAGATCGGCGTACTCGCGATCCGCCAGCCAGCGACGCCGCTCGACGAACTCGGTGCGGAAGTAACCGAGGTGCGCAATGGGACCGCCGAACGAGGTCGACCCGAGCTTGAGGAAGACCAGGAACACCTCGGCGACCCGGCCCCAAACGACGCGGCCCGAGGCCGGCATCATGGGCCGACCTCGGGCTGCGAAGAGTGCGCGAACACACCGAGACCCTAGTGGGTCCGGGTGTCCGGTATCTGACTCAGTTCTGCGTGCGACGGCGACCCGCGAGAAGGGCCACGCCGCCGAGCGCGAGCAGGGCACCCGCCGCGATCGGGACGACGACGTCGACCGTGCCACCCGTGTAGGCGAGCGCGGCAGGCTGCGGGCCCGTGGCGGCGACGTGGTTCGCGCCCGCGCCGGAGGCCGCGGGGACGTTCCCACCCGTGGTCGACGTGCCCGTGGTCGACGTGCCCGTGGTCGACGTGCCCGTGATCGACGTGCCCGTGATCGACGTGCCCCCACCCACCGTGCCGGACGTGTTCGGACCGGTCGTCTCGGGAGTCTTCGATTCGGTGTCGGGCTGGCCCGGGCGCTCGACGAGGTTCGTGTCGTCGTCGCACACGAGCGTCTCCTCGTACACGGCGTCGCGACCGGGGACGGCCGGCGTGATCAGGACGGGTTCGCCGTACACGGCATCCTGAGCCTCGTGCTCGACGTCCATGTAGACCGCCTCGCGCGCGGACGTGTCGATGACGACCTCGTCGTAGGCTTCGCGCACGAGGTCGTACTCGATGTGCGAGATCTCCGGCTGCTCCGGGGTGCCTGGCTGTGCGGCGACGTCGATGACCTTCTCGTCCCACGCGGGCGTCACGACGACGGTCTCATCCCACGCGGGCGTCACGACGACGGTCTCATCCCACGCGGCGACATCGATGACCGTCTCGTCCCACGCGGCCTGCTCGACGACCTGCTCGACGACCCAGTAGAAGTAGGAACCGTTGCCGTTCCCCTTGTGCAAGAGGACACCTGTCGGCGACCCGTCGTACTTCTTGTTGTTGGCGCTCCAGTTACCGGGATGCGTCAGCGGCGTGTCGCCGGCTGCGGGCGTGCCCGCGCCGACCCACGAGTAGCGAACGTAGTCGGTGGTGGTGACGGCGGGGTGGTGCACGGTGCGCGTGACGGCGGCGTGGTGCACGACCGTCGTCACGGCAGGGTGGTGCACGACCGTGGTGACGGCCGGGTGATGCACGATGTGCGAGACCTCGTCGACGGGTGCGACGGCCGCGACGTAGGGCTGGTCGATGACCGTGCGCTCCGCGTACTGGGCGGGGTGGCGCACGATCCGCGACACTTCCTCGACGGCGGGAGAGACGAGCACGCGCTCGGTCCACGCGTCACGCGCGGGGGTGAGCAGCGGTGCCTCGCCGTAGACGGCGGGCTGTGCGGCGACGGCCGGGCTGACGAGAGTCCGCTCCAGCGAGCACGCGGCGTCGACGGCCTGCGCGGGCAGCCCGATTCCGAACGAGAGGCCACCGGCCAGTGCCGCGCCGACGATCGTCTTGATGATCATGATTCCCCCTTGCGCGCCCGCCCGTTCGGTGGATGTCGAACGGTCGACGAGCGGCTCTCAAGGAGGCTATGAAGCAGTCCTCAGGGCATCCTCAAGCAAGGGGCAGGGGGAACTCAGCTTCCCCTCATTGAGCGAATCCTGAGGATGCCGACCGGCGGTCCTGCACGACGAGCGCGTCGCCGTCCCAGGCGACCGTCGTGAGATCGGGCACGAGGGCGTCCACGCCCACACCGTCGAGGTTGTCGCCGACGCCGATGATGAAACCGACGCCGGCGGCGCGCGCGGCGGCGACGCCGGCCGGGGCGTCCTCGAGCACGGCACAGCGCGCGGGGTCGATCCCGAGTCCATACGCACCGCGCGCATACGGTTCGGGATCGGGCTTGCCGCGGGCGACATCGTCCGCCGTGACGAACACTCCCGGCTGCGCATGCCCCGCGGCGCTCAGACGCGCGACCGCGAGAGTGAACACCTCCAGCGATGACGGTCTCGATACGCCGCTCCGCGGCTACTCGACCACCGGTGGGATGAGCTCCGCGCGCAGGAGTGCTGCGCCGGCGCTGAGCGCGCTGAGCTTCGCGAGCGCGACGTCGCGAGGCAGCGGCGCGAGGCCGCAGTTCGTGCTCGGGAGGAGCTTGTCCGCGTCGACGAACGCGAGCGCCGTCCGGAGGGTGTCGGCAACCTCCTCGGGCGTCTCGATCGTCGTGCTCGCGACGTCGATCGCCCCGAGCATGACCTTCTTGCCCCGGATCAGCTCGATGAGGTCCAGGGGCACGTGCGATTGGTGGCACTCCAGGGAGACGATGTCGATGCTCGACTGCTGCAGCAGCGGGAACGACCGCTCGTACTGCCGCCACTCGGGTCCGAGCGTCGCCTTCCACTCGGTGTTCGCCGCGATCCCGTAGCCGTAGCAGATGTGCACCGCGGTCTCCGCGCGCAGGCCCTCGGCCGCACGCTCCAACGTCGCGACTCCCCAGTTCCGCACGTCGTCGTGGAAGACGTTGAAGGCGGGCTCGTCGAACTGGATGATGTCCACGCCCGCGGCCTCGAGCTCCCGCGCTTCCTCGTTGAGGATCGTCGCGAACTCCCACGCCAACTTCTCGCGGCTCTGGTAATGAAGGTCGGCAAGCGTGTCGATCATCGTCATGGGACCGGGCAGCGCCCACTTGATCGGCCGGTCGGTCTGTTGACGGAGGAACGCCGCATCCGGGACGAAGACCGGCCTCGCGCGTCTCACGGGACCGACGACCTTCGGCACGTTCGCGTCATACCGGTCGCGGATGCGCACCGTCTGCCGCCGCGTGAAGTCGACACCGTCGAGGTGCTCGATGAAGGTCGTGACGAAATGCTGACGCGTCTGTTCGCCGTCGCTGATGACGTCGATCCCCCGCCGGGTCTGCTCGTGGACGGCGGTGCGCAGCGCATCCTGCCGCCCTTCGATCAACGCGTCACCCTCGAGTCGCCACGGCGACCACAGCGTCTCGGGCTCCGCGAGCCACGACGGCTTCGGCAGGCTGCCGACGATCGTCGTCGGCAGCAACGCACCGCCGGTCATCAGGCCGGCACCGGGTGGCTGGCGGCCCACTCCTCGAGCACCGCACGGTGCGGCCTCACGAAGTGCTCTTCGGCATACTTGCCCTGCTTCACAGCCAGCTGACTGCGTTCGACCCGGTCGTAGTGGATCGGCGTGGGCGTGTAGTCCTGCTGCTGGATGCTCGGACGATAGACCTCGGCGGCGACCGTGTGCGCGCTGTAGATCTCGGGGCGGTAGATCTTCTGGAACGTCTCCATCGTGCTGATCGTGCCGATGAGCTGCAGGTTGGAGTAGTCGCTGAGCAGGTCGCCGCGGAAGTAGAACGCGAGCGGCGCCGCGCTGCCCGGCGGCAGAAAGTAGCGGACCTGGAGACCCATCTTCGCGAAGTAGGCGTCGGTCAGGGAGGAAGCATCCTGCGCGTACTCGACGCCGAGGATCGGGTGGCGGTTCTCGGTCCGGCGATACGAGGTGCTCGTCGACACGCTGATGCAGATGACGGGCGACTGCGGGAAGCGCTCTCGGTAGGCGGAGGATGCGAGGAAATGCTGGAGCAGCTTGCCGTGCAGGTCACCGAAATCGTCCGGAACAGTGAACGCGCTCGCGGCGTCGTTGACCGCGGGCAGCAGCACGCTGAAGTCGAAGTCGCGGACGTAGGAGGAGAGGTTGTTCCCCACGATCCCGCGATGGCGTCTTCCCGTCCGCGCATCGAGGATCCGGATGTCGAGGAACTCGAGCAGCGGGAACTCCTGGGTCGCCCCTGCGCTCGTGAATCGCAGCGCGACGGAGACGATCTCAAGTTCGACGCTGTAGCGATCACGCGTCGGGTTGTCCCACGAGGCGAGGTCGTTGAAGCGGGCGTCGATCATCGCGAGGGCGTTGCGAAGGTTCTGCCGACGATCGGCTCCGCGGGCGAGGTTCGCGAAGTTCGTCGTGATGCGGGAGTTCTCCGACGGCGCGTAGTCCTCGTCGAAGGGGGTCGTCGTGATGTGGAAGGTGAACTCGGTCGCCATGAGCGGTCAATCCATGGGTCGATCGGCCGGGCTCGGCCTGTGGGTGTCGTGCATCCATCGTGCAGTCGTCGGTTGGATATCGGGTAACTCGCATCCACTATGCATCCATATAGCATTTGCCTATGGCTCGGGCATCCGGTGGCATCACGCTCCAACAGCTCCACTACTTCATCGAGGTGGCCGCGGAGGGTTCGATCAGCGCCGCCGCGGACCTGCTCTACATCTCCCAACCGACGATGTCCGCGGCGATGAAGGACCTCGAGACGCGCGTCGGTCGCGCCCTGCTGCTCCGCTCCACCCGCGGGGTCGCGCTCACGGAGGACGGCGCGGAGTTCCTCGGCTACGCGCGACAGGTCGTCGAGCAGGTGGAGCTTCTGGAGCAGCGTTACCTCGGACGTCCGCCCTCGCGACGCCTGCTCGGGGTGTCGGCGCAGCATTACTCGTTCGTGGTCGACGCGTTCGTGCGCATGGTGAAGGGCAGCGGCGCGTCCGAGTATGAGTTCTCGCTGCGCGAGACGCGCACGTGGGAGATCATCGAGGACGTCCGGACGCTGCGCAGCGAACTCGGCATCCTCTACCGCAACGACTTCAACCGGAACGTCATCGACAAGCTGCTCCGGGACTCCGGACTCGCCTTCCACCCGCTCTTCCTCGCCGACCCGCACATCTTCATCGCCCGGAAGAACCCGCTCGCGGCGCGGGATCACGTCACGCTCGCCGATCTCGCCGACCTGCCGCGGCTCACGTTCGATCAGGGGGCGAACAACTCGTTCTACTTCGCGGAGGAGATCCTCTCCACGCTCTCGAGCGCGCAGGAGATCCGCGTGTCCGATCGAGCGACGATCTTCAACCTCATGATCGGACTCGACGGATACACGATCTCGACCGGCATCATCAGCGACGACCTCGACCCCGAGATCGTCGCGATCCCGCTCAAGGTCGACGAGAGCATCGAGATCGGCTGGATCAGCCACTCCGCGATCCCCCTCACCCAGCAGGCCCAGCGCTACCTCGCCGAACTGCGCACCGTGGTCGCCGGCTTCGGCGTCGAACTGCTCGGCTAACGGCGCGTCTCCCGCTGGCTCATGCGGCCTTCACCGTTGACCTGCGGCACACCGCCGCGTCGATCGCGGTGAACGCCGGCGGCAACGTGAAATCGGTGCAGCGCATGCTTGGACATGCGTCGGCGGCGATGACCCTCGATCGGTATGCAGATCTCTTCGACGACGGGCTGGATCGACTGCTCGACCAGATCGACGGGGTCTGAGATCGGTTGCACCGCCCTACAGTGGACGCATGGCAGGCGTTCGCCTCGTGCAACAAACTCACTGGGTCGGGGGCAGCTTTCCCGCGGCTGTGCCGCCGGGCATGGACCACGCGATCGTCGTTGGACATGACAATGACGTACATGTGACCACCATCGCCTCGCTCGTGACGAGGGCGTATGGCCCGACCGTCGAACCGATCTCGGACGACGAGGCTCCGATCGAGATACCCATGACGGACGCCCAACTCGCCGATGCCGAGCGGTACGAGCAGAACATTCGCGAGCTGATGAGTTGGTCTGAGCCCGTCACTGGCTGAGATCGCGAGAGCGTTTCTATATCGGACTCGATGCACCCTCGGGAGACCCCTCGTAGCCGTCGAGAAAGCGTCGATACATGACCTGGTTGGGGAATGCGTCGCGCACGTGGGTACCGACGACGTAAGCGATCTCGGCCGCAGCCTCGCCCTCGAATCCCCACCGGTTCTTCCCTCGATCACGCAGCTCCTCGGACGCAAACCAGGAGTTCACCCGATACGCGCCGCGGACGATCCCGTACGCAATCCCCAAGGCGTAGAGGGGCGACCGGTCGCGCACCCACGGTGCGATCTTCCAGTGCCCACGAGTTTGCTCGTAGACCTCGTCCTCGTTCATGTCCGCGCGCCAGCCATTCTGGATCTTGAGCATGATGACGGGGTACGGAATCGGCGGACACGGTGGCGCGCGGTGACGCGCGACTACTGCGGGAAGCATGGCGAGGCCGTGCTTCCCCGAATGGTGGCCTCGGACAAGGTTCGTGAGTGGGTGGCCGTCCGCAGCAAACGCGTCGATGACCGACTGCTCAACCATGAAGGCGTCGGACTCGTCGACGATCCCCGTGCGCAGGAAGATGAGGTCGACTGATTGGCCGGTGGCTTCGATGTCATTGATGGTGCGCAGCTTTGCTCGCTGCGATTCAAGGTCAGCTCCGGCCTCTCGGACGTGCGCGTTGATCCTGTCCCCGACGCCCTTCCCCACGTAGAACACTCGGCCATCGCGCGGATCACGCAGCGCGTAGACGTAGTGCAGCAGCACGCTCGCCACCTCAGGAGGGATCCGGACGTCAGCGCTCACGTCGAAATGGTATCGGGCTCGCTGCCGGTCGCCGTCACCGGAAAAGGGGTGCTCGACGCCAGAACTAGACTTGGCGCATCAGTCCCTCTTCTGGGTCGAGCGGGTGACGGCGCTCACTGAAATTCCCCACTTCTGCTCATCGAAATTCCTCACCCTGGGTCGCTCCGTCGCATGAGGCGGGCCTCCCTCGATGCTGGTGGTCTCTGACCACTCACCAGCCTTCGAGG
>Ga0182739_1000244_pt1 | contig 89184 bp, 77 predicted proteins | sample eDN5th30CBELigBY_FD_128873 | JGI IMG/M metagenome (GOLD analysis project Ga0182739, IMG submission 128873) | Enriched backyard soil microbial communities from Emeryville, California, USA - eDNA 5th pass 30_C BE-Lig BY (version 2) (version 2) | ecosystem: Environmental > Terrestrial > Soil >...
GAACCCGCTGCGCCCGTGGATCAGCCCCAACAAGACGTTCGAAGGCTTGATCGGTGGTTCGCTGCTGACCATCATCGCGCTCGTCGTCGTCGGCATCGGTGAGTGGAGCGACACCTGGACGTCGTACGGTCACCTGCTGCTGCTGGCGATCGTCATCTCGGTGCTGGCCCCTCTGGGCGACCTGGTCGAGTCGATGTTCAAGCGCAACCTCGACATCAAGGACTTCGGCACGCTGGTGAAGGGCCACGGGGGCATCCTCGACCGCTTCGACGGGTTCTTGTTCGTGCTGCCAGGCGTCTACTACCTCACGCTGGTACTCGAACCTTGGGCGTGAGCCCGGCCGGATTCCGCCCTGGCTGCGTTGCGCCTCCCCTCGTTGGCCGGAGCCAACTTCGGGTCGGTGCGCCTTGCCAGGACGCAATCCGACTCGGGCTGAATTCATCGAAGTTCTGGGGTTAAGGCTCATGGGAGCCAGGGTTGCGGTGGCGGGGTCGACGGGGTCGATCGGGGTGCAGACGCTCGATGTCGTGCGGGCCGAACGCGCGGCCGGGCGCGACTACGAGGTCGTGGGCCTCGGCGTCGGTTCGTCGCTCGACGCGCTGGTCGCCCAGGCGGCCGAGTTCCGTCCACAGGTCGTGGCGGTGGCCGACCCCACCGTTCGCGCTGGAGCACCGGCGGCGCTCGCCGCTGCCGGGGTTGCGGCCGAGGTGGTCGCCGACTTCGCCGACCTGGTCGGGCCGGCCGACGTGGTGATCAACGGCGTGGTCGGGTTCGCCGGGCTGCCGGTCACGATCGCCACGCTCCAGGCCGGCAAGCGGCTCGGCCTGGCCAACAAGGAGAGCCTGATCGCGGCCGGGCCGGTGGTGCAGCCGCTGCGGGCCACCCCCGGCGCCGAACTGGTGCCGGTCGACAGCGAGCATTGTGCCGTTCACCAGAGCCTGCGCGCCGGTCGGCACGACCCAGAAATCAGCGAGGTGGCCCGGGTGGTGCTCACGGCCAGCGGTGGCCCGTTCCGAGGGCGCACGTTTGCCGACCTCGCCGATGTCACCGTCGAGCAGGCGCTGGCCCATCCCACCTGGTCGATGGGGCCGAAGATCACGATCGACAGCTCGACGCTGATGAACAAGGGGCTCGAGGTGATCGAAGCCCACGAGTTGTTCGGCGTCGGCTACGACCAGATCGACGTCGTCGTGCACCCCCAGTCGGTGGTGCACTCGATGGTCGAGTTCACCGACGGCTCGACGATCGCCCAGCTGAGCCTGCCCGACATGCGCCTCCCGATCGGCTACGCGCTCGGCTACCCGCACCGGATCGCCACCCCGTTCGGCCGGATCGACTGGGCCACGCTCGGTTCGCTCGACTTCGAGCCACCTGACCTGGCCACGTTCCGCTGCCTCGCCCTGGCCTACGACGCCGGCCGGGCGGGCGGCACGGCCCCCGCCTGGGTCAGCGCCGCCAACGAGGTCGCCGTCGACGCGTTCCTCGCCGGGCGCCTGCGCTGGGCCCAGATCGCCGACGTGGTGGCCGCCGCACTCGATGCATGTGACGCCGCAGTTCCCGGTACCGTCGGGGAGGTCATCGACGCCGACCACACGGCACGCCGTCATGCGACAGCAGTCATCGACCGATGGAACTGATATGAGTCTCGATACCCCGCCCGTCACCGAGCCAGCCTCCGAACGCCGGCACGGCAGGTTCTCCAGCGAGATGATGGCCGGCGGCAGCGTCGTCGAGAAGACCGAAGACGAACTGGTCGGTGGCTGGCGTGGTGCGGCCGGTATCGCCACGGTGGTCGCCCTGTTCGCGTTGCTCGGGTACGCCAACCTGTGGTGGTTCCTGTTCGCGATGGGCATCTTGGTGGCGATCTTCCTGCACGAGTTGGGCCACTACGTCACCGCCCGCTGGACGGGCATGAAGGCCACGCAGTTCTTCATCGGCTTCGGTCCGCGAGTGTGGAGCTTCCGGCGCGGCGAAACCGAGTACGGCCTACGCCTGCTGCCGCTCGGCGCGTTCGTGCGGATCATCGGGATGAACTCGATGGACGACGTGGAGGCCGGCGACGAGGCCCGCACGTACCGTTCGAAGAGCTACCCGCGGCGGATGCTCGTGATCTCGGCCGGGTCGATCATGCACATCATCCAAGCGGTGCTGCTGCTGTTCGTGGTCTACGTGGCCCGCGGCGAGATGGTCGAGCGGCCCGGCGCCGAGGTTGCGGTCCCCGCGTCGAGCGCGGCCGCTGATGCGACGGTCACCGGTGCAGCGCTGGCCGCGGGCATCGAGCCCGGTGACGTGATCGTGGCGATCGACGGAGCACCGGTCGACGGTTCCGTCGCGCTCGGCACCTTGGTACGTACGCACGCGCCGGGCGATACGGTCGCGGTGTCGATCCTGCGCGACGGCCAGGCGATCGAGCTGTCGGCCACCTTGGTCGCTCGCGAAGCCGGCGAGGGCATCCCCGCCGAGCTGGTCGGCGCACCGGTGCTCGGGGTGTCGACCGGCAACTACTTCGAGACGGTCGAGCACGGTGTGGGGGCGGCCGCGGTGAACAGCGTCACCGACATCTTCCCGGTCGCGTGGGAATCGACGAAGGGCGTCATCAAGGCCATCAACCCGGTCAACGTGTTCACACACGTCACCGGCTCGAACGACGACATCACCACCCGGCCCACCACGGTGGTCGGGGTCACCGGCATCAGCGACGACGTCGGTCGTTCGCAGGGCGTGTTCGGCGTGCTGTTCCTGCTGGCGGTGCTGAACGTGTTCATCGGGGTGTTCAACATGTTCCCGCTGCTGCCGCTCGACGGTGGCCACGCGGCGATCGCCACCTACGAACGCATCCGCGAACTGCGCCTGCGGGCGGGCGAGCGCTACCACGCCGACGTCGCCAAACTGATGCCCTTCGCGATGGCCGTCGTCACCCTCCTGGGCTTCCTGTTCTTGAGTGGCCTCTACCTAGACATCACCGACCCCTTGTAGGTGGGCTCCGGCCCGTTCGGCCGATCGCTGCGTTGCTCCTCGCCTCGTGGACCGAAGTCCACGTCGGCTCGGTGCGCCTTGCGCTCGACCAAACGGACTCGGAGCGGGATTCGAAAATTTTGGTGGTACAGGCAGCTTCGGGTGGTTGAGCGGGTCGCTGCCACCTTGACCACGTCCCCCGGTGGTCGAGTGCCGGCGCAGCCGGTGTATCGAGACCACACCGCGGTCGGGTCAGGCTTGCCCGGTGAGTTGGCGGAGGGCGCGGCCGATGGCTCGGTCGAAGTCGGTGTAGCGGGCGCGGAGGGCGTCGGGGGGCCAGGGCTGGGGGGTCAGGGCCGGGGGGAGCAGTGGCTCGGAACGGAGAAACCGCACCACCTCGGCTGCCAGGGTGATCGCCGGTGCCAACGCGTCGGTTCGCCGTTGCTCCAGGGCCGGCAGCATCGTGTCGACGCGGGGGCGCAGGTCGTCAGCGGTGGCCGCGATCGCCGGTAGGTCCCACAGGCGTTCCGTGAGCTGGGCCGGGTCGTCGCCGGTGAGTGGGCCGCGCACCACCGTCAGTCCCGGTTCGCCGAGCGGCGCGGCCAGGTTGGCCGGGCGCAGCCACGTGTCAGGGCGCAGCTCGCCCATCCGCAGGTTGGCCATGTGGGTGCGGAACGCACGGCGTTCGGCGATCGTGCGGCGAGCCGACGTGACCACGGCGACGGTCCACGCCCCATCCCAGTCGCCGGTTGCCGGGCGGCGGCCCGTGTCCTGCGCTGCCTTGCGTTCGAGTAGCCGGCCGACCAGGCGGTAGCCGTCGCCGTCGGCGCGCAGTTCGCCGGCCGCGACCATCCGCGAGAGCGCGGTGCGCAGCGTGCCGGCGGCGATGCCGAACGGTGCGGCGAGGGCGACCAGGCTGCGCGCCGGCAGCGCGGGCGGGTCGAGCCCGAGCAGCACCGACAGGACCACCGAGCGGGCGTTGAGCGGACGGATCGGCTCCACGCCGGTCACGTTACACAGGTTGATCGCGATGATCTTGATATGTAAGATCGCGGGTATGACGACCACCGTGCCCGGAACCCGCCCAGCGGTACCCCGCACGATGGTCCCTGGCGACAACCTGTTGCCCGACGTGTTGCCCACCGACCGGCTCAACGCGCGGGCGATGGCCGTACGCCCGTTGCGCGACGAGTTGCGCCGCATCCCCACCGCCCGCAACGTGGTCACCGTCGTGATGGCCCTGGTGCAGACATTCGGCGTGGTGATCGCCGCGGTCGTGGTCGATCGGTGGTGGGCCTGGCTACTGGCGTTCCTGCTGATGGGCCGCGGCCACTGCCTGCTCAACATCTTGGGTCACGAGGCTGCCCATCGGCTGCTGTTCCCCAACCGCCGCGCCAACGACTTGGTCGGCCGCTGGCTGCTTGCCTACCCCTCGTTCCAGGCGTTCGGCGCCTACCGGCGGGTGCACTTCGCCCACCACCGCGACGAGATGGGGCCCGACGAGCCCGACCTCGCCCTGTACCGCGGCTACCCCATCCCCGCCGACTCGTGGCGTCGCAAGCTGCGCCGCGACCTGACCGGCGAGAGTGCCTACAAGAACTTCAAGGGCCTGTGGTTCAACATCCGCAAGGGGCGCCGCGAGGCGCTCCAGATCCTCGCCGTCCAGGCGGTGTTACTGGGGGCGTCGCTGGCCGCCGGGTTCGTGTGGGGGGCCTGGTGGGCCTATCCGGTGTGGATCGTGTCGTGGAGCACACTGTGGAAGTTCTCCAACCGGCTGCGGGCGATCGCCGAGCACGGCGGCATGGAACGCTCGCCCGACCGCCGGCGCACCACCCACGTCATCCGCCAGACCCCGCTCGCCCGCTACCTGATGGTGCCGTACAACACCGGTTGGCACCTGGCTCACCACGTCGACATGGGGGTGCCGTGGCGCAACCTGCCGCGCCTCCACGACGAGCTGGTGCGTTCGGGCTGGCTCGTCCCCGAGGTCGAGTATCCGAGCTACCGCGCGTTCTGGAAAGCCTGTAGCTCCGGCTGATGTGGTATTCGACAGGCTCAACCACCATGGTGGTTGAGCCTGTCGAAACCACCGCGGCCCTGCCAACCACGTGCGTCGAGATAGCGTTCGGCGCATGGACGTAGCCGGCTGGTCGACCGAGCGCCGCGCCACCAAGCAGATCCAGGTCGGCAACGTGGCCGTGGGCGGTGGAGCCCCGATCACGGTCCAGTCGATGACGATCACCAAGACGGCCGACGTCGAGGGCACGCTTCAGCAGATCTATGCGCTGGCCGCGGCAGGTTGCGACATCGTCCGCTGCACGTGCAACGAGGCCGAGGCGGCCGTTGGGCTGGCCCAGATCGTGCCGCGCTCGCCGATTCCGGTCATCGCCGACATCCACCACCAGTACAAGATGGCGCTGGCCGCGATGGAGGCCGGCGTGCATGGGCTACGCCTCAACCCCGGCAACATCCGGCGGCCCGAGCACATCAAGGCGGTCGCCACCGAGGCCCGCGACCGCGGCCTGCCGATCCGCATCGGCGTCAACGCCGGCTCGCTCGACCCGGCGTTGTACGAGAAGTACGGCGGAGCCACCCCCGAGGCGATGGTCGAATCGGCCCAACAGGAGATGGCGTACTTCCACGAGGTGGGCTTCGACCTGATCAAGATCTCGGTCAAGGCGTCGAGTGTGCCGCTGATGGTCGCCGCGTATCGCCAGCTGGCCGAGGTCACCGATGTGCCGCTGCACCTGGGCGTCACCGAGGCCGGCCCGCCGCCGGCCGGGTTGGTGAAGGCCACCGCCGGCATCGCCACGCTGCTGCTCGAGGGCATCGGCGACACCATCCGCTACAGCCTCACCGCCGACCCGGTGGAGGAGGCCCGCGCCGGGCGCCAGCTGCTCGAGTCGCTGGGCCTACGCGAGCGCAAGAACGTCGACCTGATCGCGTGCCCGTCGTGCGGGCGGGCCGAGGTCGACGTGATCGACGTCGCCAGCCGGGCGATGGCCGCGTTCGGCGAGCGTCAGCTCCCGTTGCAGGTCGCGGTGATGGGCTGCGTGGTGAACGGCCCGGGCGAGGCCCGCGAGGCCGACCTCGGCATCGCCGCCGGGAACAAGCGCGGGCACCTGTTCGTGAAGGGTCGCAACGTTGCTGTTGTGCCCGAGTCGGAGATGGTCGAGGCGCTCGTCGAGTGGGCCGAGTTCATCCACGAGCACGGCACCGAGGCGGCGATTGCCCGCGCCGACACCACCAAGGCCGAGCGCGAGGCCGCCCGCGACCGTGGCGTGCTGCTCGACGCCCAGGGCGCCGACGCCAACCACGCCGAAGAACGCATCGTCGAGATCCGCAAAACCGTCTCCGGCTGACCCCGGTTTGCCGGCGCGACACGACTCGCCACGGGCGCTGTTGCGCCAGCAAACGGGGAGGGCGGGGTTCAGCGGGTGTCGACTCGGCGGTCGGGGGCTCCGGTGGGGGTGGCCAGGGTGATTGCGTCGGGTGACAGCGTGGCGAGGTGGTCGGCGATCAGGTGCACGGTCGTGTGGCGGCTGTTGACGTAGCACACCTTGCCGTCGGCGCCGATCGGGGCGGCCGCCACGTTGGGGTCGACGGTGCCGGGCCCGTAGTTGACGTTCGAGGCCGTCGGTGGTTCGGTGACGTCGGACGAGACGAGCTGGCCGTTGCCGGGTTGGGCTGCGCCGACCGGGGTGAGGTTCACCAGCGCGGCCCCGCCGGCCGGGCCGGTGACTGCCACACAGGTACGTGCGCTCGGCCCAGGGGCCGCACCGCCGAGGCCCTCGCGGGTGTCGGCGACGCGCCGCGGCGCGCCGCCCGCGGCGGCGAGCGTGACCATCGCCGCATCGACGGTGCCGAGGTGGTCGGCGACCAGGTCGACGCCGACGTGCTGGCTGTTGACGAAGCACACCCGGCCGTCGGTGCCGATCGGGGCGGCGGCCACGTTCGGGTCGGTCGTTCCGGGGCCGAAGTTGACGTTGGACGCGCGTGGTGGCTGGGCGACGTCGGATGAGACGAGTTGCCCGTTCCCGGGAGCGTCGGCGCCGACCGGTGTGAGGTTGACGAGTGCCAGGTCGCCCGGTTTCCCGGCGACCGTGACGCACAGCCGGGCCGACGGAGCTAGGCGCCCGCCTCCGAGGCCGATGCGGGTGTCGGCGACGCGCCGTGCCGCGCCTGTTGGTGTGGCCAGGGTGATCGCTGCTGCGCGGATCGAGAGCAGGTGGTCGGCGACGAGGTGCACGGTGGCGGTGCCGCCGTTGACGTAGCAGACCCTGCCGTCGGTGCCGATTGGCGCGGCGGCGACGTTTGGGTCGGTGCTGCCTGGCAGGTAGTTCACGTTCGATGCGGTGGGTGGTTCGGCGACGTCGGACGACACGAGCTGGCCGTGCCCGGCGCCGTCGGCTCCGACAGGGGTCAAGTTGACGAGCGCCACGTCGCCGGGCACACCCGCAACCGTGAAGCACAGCCGCCCGCCGGGGGCGACGGGACCCCCGCCATTGACCGGCCGGCCGGCACCGATCAGGATCGGGCGGGCACCGATCGGGTTGCCGGTCAAGGTGAACCGGCCGACCGCCAGGATTGCTGCACCGGGCCCCCCGGCGACGATCGTGTCGCCCCCGACGCTGATCAGCGGCTTGCCGATGGGAGCGCCGGTCGGGCCGAGGTGAACCAGTTGGACCGTGGCGGAGCCGTCGCGCAGGAGGAACGTGCCGTCGCCCAGGGCGATCAGCCCGGTTGCGTTCCACGCCCCACCGGTGGCGACCTCGCTGCCGATGCGCCTGCCGTCGGCGGTGAACAGGTGGGCGAGCAGCGTGCGTCCGTGGTCGCTCGTATAGCTGGCGACCAGCCAGTTGCCGGTCAGCGGGTCGGCGGCCGCCTGCCCACCGCCGGCAGTGTTGTCGTCGATCGCGATCGAGGCGCCGACGAGCGCGCCTCCCGGCCCGACGCGGTGGGCGAGTGTGCGCTCGGTGCGCTGGGCTGCGGGGGCGTTGGCGACGATCAGGAACTCGCCGGTGGCCGGATGCCGAGCGATCGACGACGTCACCCTGGACTGGCCTTGTGTTCCCGGAACCGTCGCGGTTCCGCTGAGCAGCGCCCCGCTGCCGTCGAGCCGCGACACACGCAACTGGTGACGCGCGTCGGCGGTGACGCCGGGGCATCCGGCGGCAACCTGGGCGGCGTTGCCCGATGTGGTGAAGAACGCGTAGTTGTAGCTGACCACGTAGCCGCCGTTGGTGGGGTTGAACTCGATCTCGGTGGCGCGCACTTCGCAGAAGTAGTGACCGGGTGGGTCGAGCACGGTGAACGGGCCGGCGACGACGTTGCCGGTCGCGGCGCTCACGCGAACTGCGCGCATGATGCCGGAGTGGGCACCCGGGTCGGCCAGGCCGCCCGAACCCTGCGTCCAGACGACCAGGTACTCGTCGGTGGCGGGGTTGAAAGCGACCGACGGATAGCCATCGGGGTTGAAGCCGTACCTCCCGATCAGGAAGTGGCGCTCGGTGCCCGGTACGGCAACCCCGGCTGCGTCGACCAGCCCGGTCACCACACCAAAGGGGGTGCTGCTCGGGTTGGTCGAGACGGCAACGACGAGGAACCGGTCGCGGGTGCTGTCGTAGGCCGCTTGCGCGAGCGCCACGCTGGTGCTGCCGGCGGGAAGGCCGATCACTGACACGGGGTCGCCACCGCTGATCGGCTCGGCGTGGGCGAGGCCGCTACTTACGGCCACGGTCCCGGCGATGAGCGTCGTGAGGACGACCGCGGCCGCCCGGTTGCGCGCCCGACCGGCGCCTCTGCACGTCATGGCGCCCACTCTGCAGCTGGCGCGATAACAACTCGATAACCGGATCCCACTGGCAGACTGAGCCGATGGCTCGGGTGGTGCTGGTGCGGGCGGTCAACGTCGGGGGTGCGCAGTTGCCGATGGCCGAGTTGCGTGAGCTGGCGACCCAGCTGGGCGCGACCGACGTGTCGACTTACATCGCTTCGGGCAACCTGTTGTGCAACCCGCCCGGCGAATCGGCCGACTTTGACCGGGCGTTGGAGGCGGCGGTCGAGGCCCGCTTCGGATTCTTCCGCGAGGTGATCTCGCGTACGGCGAGCGAGCTCCAGGCGGCGCTCGACGCGTTCCCGTTCGACCGCCGCGAGCTCAAGTACTGCCACCTCTACTTCCTGGCCGGCGAGCCCACGCCGGTCGCCGCCGAGGCGCTTGCCGGCCGTGGCCTGGAACAGTTGGAGGTGATTGGCCGCGACCTACACATCCGCTACTCCGCCGGGGTGGCCAGCACCAAGCTGACAACACCGCTGATTCACCGCACGCTCGGTGTCGTCGGCACCGGTCGCAACCTCGACACGGTCGCCAAACTGATCGAGCTGGCCTCGTAGGTTCCACGACGCAACTGGCAAGCTGTGCCGATGCAACCAACGGAGATCATGCGCGCCACGGCGGCGCTCGGCGACATTGGCCCGGCGTTCTACTTCACGCCCGAGTCGGGCGAGTACGCCCAGCAGCAGTTCGGCATCGACGGCTTCCGGTTCTACTTCCTCGGCCGCGGCGGTGTGCTCGGCGACGTCGAGGCCGACGTCGTGCGGGCCGCGTTCGGGTATTTCGAGCCGGGCCTACTGGCCCACATGTGGAACTCGGGCCGCGAGCGGGTCGCCCCGCGCAGCCCGCGCGACGTCGCCCGGGGGTTCATCGAGTGCGGGCACGCGTTCGGGCGCGCCAAGTTCGCCGGGTTGCCGGGCCTCGACGAGTTCGTCGCCGCGGCGGCCGAGGTGATCGCCGTGCCCGAGGGGGCGGGGCTGGCGCTGTTCGCCGGGGTGCGTGCCGAGCCGGTGCCCGCCGACGCGCCCGCGGCGGCGATGCATCAGGCGATGGTGTTGCGCGAGCTGCGCGGGTCGGCGCACCTGCTGGCCGTCGCCGCGACGGGCCTGGCGACGCCGCTCGCGCACGCGATCAAGCGCCCGGGCGACGTGGCGTTGTTCGGTTACCCGGCCGATGCCGCGCCCGAGGCCACCGACGCCGACCGGGCGAAGTGGGAGCGCGCCGAGGCGCTCACCGACGAGTTGCTGGCACCGGCCTACGCCGCCCTGTCGGACGACCAAGCCGAAGCCCTGATCGCCGGCACCCAGGCGATGCGCGCCGCCCTGGCTTCCTAGGGGCTAGACGACCGTCGCCAAGGTAGTTGAGCCCGTGATCACCGATGATCCGTGACGACCGGTGGTTTCGACAGGCTCAACCACCTTAGGTCGAGGCTTTGCTCCGGTGGTTGAGCTTGTCGAAACCACCTCGTGAAGGCGGTGGAGTCATGAGCTGAGGCGGGGTACTGCGGCGAGGGCAATGTGGTAGTTGCCGCCCTGGCGGTCGTCGTCGGGGGCGACGGTTTGGTCGGCCCGGCCGCGCACCACCGCGTTCTTGCCGAAGTTCGGTGCCAGCGGGCGCCCGCCCGGTCGCCGCAGCCACAGTCGCAGCAGGTGCCGGCGGCGCTGGGGCTCGGGCCAGTCGACGAACCCGGTGCGCGAGTGCAGGGCCGCGTAGTTCGACAGCCACTGGATGTCGCCCGGCCGGAAGTCCATCTCGATCGCCATCCCCGGCTCGGCGGCAATCTGGTCGAACAGCTCGAACAGTTCGATCTGCTCGGGGCGCAGGCGCGGCACCTCCGGGTACTGCTGGGCGGTCATCACGTACAGCGCCCCGGCGTACATGCTGAACACGCCATCGGTGACGCTGACCATCGGCGACGTGTAGGTCCGCGACGGGGCGTCGTGGTCTTGGCGGTACCAGTCCCAGTGCAGCGGCTCGAACATCAGCGGGGCCAGGTCGGGCCGCCGGGCGAGGATCTCGTTGTAGATCTGGGCACCCGACACCAGGCACGACGCACCGCCCGAACGCGACGGCCGGAGGCACTGCAAGGCGACGACGTCGGAACTGTCGGAGTGGAACGGCAGCACGTCGCGGACCTTCGCCGACAGTGCGGTCGGGTCGTCCATCGTCTTGTCGGACGTGGCGTAGACGTGGTCGAGCAGGTCGCCCAGGTTGTTCTGGGCCATCGGCTCGCCGAGGTGCAGGCCGAGCACGTAATAGATGGCCGCCGACAAGGCATCCGAGTAGCGGTGCGTGCGCAGGCCGCGGACCAGCACGAACCCGCGGCCACGGTCGATGTCGGCACCCCACTCGGCGATCGCCGCGCCACAGGCCTCGAGGCGATAGTCGGACGCCTGCACGTGGCGCAGGTCGGGGTCGTCGTCGACGAACCGGGCGCCCGTACGTTCCAGTTCGTCGATCTGCTCGTCGCTCAGATGGTAGATCCACTCCGACCCGGTTCCCAGCCCGTCGCCGCGCCAGGCGGCGACCGTTGTGACCGGCTGGAGGTCGGCTCCGGTGTTGGTCATGGTCTGACCATAAGACCAAGTGGGTCAGGTTGTCGAGTCGAACGCTCGGATCGGTGTGACGACGAACGTGGTGGCGGTGGCGTCGAGCCTGTCGCCCGGGGCGAGGTACCACTGGCCGCCCGCCAGGTCGATCGCCAGCTCGTGACCCGTGGCCACATGCTCTGCTCCGGCAGCGCAACGCACCAGCGCGATCCCCGCCGCAGGCAGCTCGTACCGGCCGTTGCCCGCCAGCACCGGATGGTCGAGGGGGGTGGTGTCGACCGTGGCGAGCAGCAGGTCGACGTCGACGTGCTTGGGCGTCAGGCCGCCGCGCACGACGTTGTCGCTGGCACCCATCAGCTCGATCCCTGCCCCGCACAGGTAGGCGTGCAGGTTGCCGGCGTCGAGCCGCAACGCCTCACCGGGGGCGAGCACCACATAGTTCAGCAACAGCGTCGCGGCGACGCTCGGCTCGCCCGGATACGTGGCGGCCAAGCGGCACACCCACCCGGCTTCGGGGCCCGGACCGTCGCAGCAGGCGTCGACGACCGGCTGCGGGTCGAGTTCGCCGCGGTAGAGCGCTTCGAGCGCGGCCGCGGGGCCCCGTTCGCCGAGCACAGTGGCCAACTCGATGGTACCCGCGCCCAGTCGGCCCAGCAGCGCCAGCGTGGCCACCACCGGGCGAATGCCGCACAACGCCTCGAAGCGGGTGAGCGCGCACAGCAGCTCGGGTTTGGCGTACGGGTCGGCGAACCACCCGCCGGCGTACCCCCGCCGGGCCTGCTCGGCGGTGGGGTGGGTCTGGAGCGACAGCGGTTCGGCCGCCGCCAGCACCTTCAGCAGGTACGGCAACTCGCCGGTCAGCTCGGCCAACGGTGTGCCGTCGGCCAGCAGCGTCGGCCCGTTGGGATGGGTGCCCAGCCACAGCTCGGCCCACGGGCGCCCATCCGGCTCGACGCCGAGCAGACCCGGAATGTACGTCGGGTCACCCCACGCGTAGTGCTGCACGGCACCGGTGACGCGTTGCATCGCCCCATTCTGCCGACCTGGGACGCGGGCCGCGGGAACCGGGGCCGCGGGGCGAACGTCGAACGAAGTATGACAACCACCCCCACCCCCCACAGCGCGACCTCCCATCGCGCGGCTCGCCGCTTCGTTCCCGCGTTCACCGCGGCCGCCCTGGCGGTCGGCCTCGCCGCCTGTGGCGACGACCAGGCCAGCTCGGATCGACCCGTCGACCCGCCGGCCGACACGATCGCCCCGCCGGGCACCGTCACGCCGACCGTGCCACCGACGACGGTGGCCCCCGGCTTCGAGCACCCCACCGGTGCCGACGAGGTCGTCGTCGAAATCGGCTACGAAGGCGGCTTCATGATGGTCGACGCGGCGTTCGGCCAGGTGCCGACGCTGCTCGTCGGCGGCGACGGCAGCCGATACGTGCTCGGCCCGGTTCCCGCGATCTACCCGGGCCCGCTGTTGCCGAACGTGCTCGTCAGCCAGGTCGGCGAGGACGGCATCCAGAAGCTGCTCGAGCTCGCCGCCGAGCACGGCCTGCTGACCGAGCGCGAGTACGAGCGCAACGACATGATCGCCGATGCCCCCGACACGGTCGTGCGCATCTCGGCCAACGGCGAGACGTACGAGCACCGCGCCTACGCGCTCGGTTTCGGCGACGACGAGACCGGCGACCGGGCCGAGCTGCAGGCGTTCGTCGAGGCTGCCACCAGCGAGCTGGCGATGGACGACGCGGCGTTCGAGCCCGAGGCGTACTTGCTCCGGGCGACACCGGTGACCGACCTTGACGGGTACGAGATCGACCCGACGGTGGTCGACTGGCCGGCCGAGTCGTCGCTGCTACTGGCCGACGCCGCCGACTGCGTCGAGGTGCCCGCGGGCTCGGTCCACGAGCTGCTGGCCGACGCCAATCAGCTGACGTTCTTCGTCCAGGACGACGTCACCTACCAAATGACCGCCAAGCCCCAACTCCCCGGAGCCAGCTGCTGACACCGCCCACCCCCCGCCGACCTCGTGAGAAGTCTGCGCACCATCTGCGCAGACTTCTCACAACGTCGAGGGTGGGGGTCAGAGCACGCCGAGTTCGGCGGCGCGCGACTCGACCCGCTCGCGCTCGGCGCCGACGGTGGTCGAGTCGCCGTGGCCGGTGTGCACCACCGTCTCGGCAGGTAGCGGGAGCAACTTGGCGATGATCGAGCGCAGAATCGTCGGCTCGTCGCTGTAGCTGCGCCCGGTGGCGCCGGGCCCGCCGCAGAACAGCGTGTCGCCCGAGAACACCACGCCCGAGGCGGCGTCGTAGAAGCAGCAGCAGCCGGGGGAGTGGCCCGGCGTGTGCAGCACACCCAGCTCGTGCCCGGCGACGTGAAGCGCCGTGCCGGGTTCGAGCTGGCGGTCGGGCGAGTCGCTGGGCCACACGACGTCCCACAGCATGCGGTCGTCGGGATGGACGAAGATCGGCGCGTCGACCACTTCGCGTAGCGGAACGGCGGCGTTGATGTGGTCGTTGTGCCCGTGGGTCAGCACGATCGCCCGCACGCGCCGGCCGTTGATACCGGCGACGATCCGTTCGGCGTCGTGGGCGGCGTCGAACACGATCACCTCGCGGTCGTCACCGACCAGCCAGATGTTGTTGGTGACGTCCCATTCGCCGCCGTCGAGGGCGAAGACGCCGTCGGTGGTGACCAGTTCGATCGCCATGCTCAGAAGACCACGACCGAGCGCAGCACCTCGCCGCGCTCCATCTTGTGGAAGGCCTCTTCGACGCCGTCGAGCGGGATGGTCTCGGACACGAACCGGTCGAGGTCGAGGCGGCCCTGGCGGTACAGGTCGATCAGCATCGGGAAGTCGCGCGACGGCAGACAGTCGCCGTACCACGACGACTTGAGCGCCCCACCCCGTCCGAACACCTCGATGAACGGCAACTCGAGCGTGGCGCTGGGGTTGGGCACGCCGACCAGCACCACGGTGCCGGCGAGGTCGCGGGCCTCGAACGCCTGCTTGTAGACGGCGGGCAGGCCGATCGCCTCGATGCACACGTCGGCACCGTTGCCGCCGGTGACCGACTTCACGTACTCGACCGGGTCGGTGGTGCCGGCGTTGCACGTGTGCGTGGCACCGAACTGCTTGGCCCATTCGAGCTTGCGATCATCGAGGTCGATGGCGACGATCGTCGACGCCCCGGCCAGGTGCGCCCCGGCGATCGCCGCGTCGCCCACCCCGCCGCAACCGAACACGGCGACCGAGTCGCCACGGCCGACGCCACCGGTGTTGATCGCCGCGCCGATGCCGGCCATCACGCCACACCCGAGCAGCCCGGCCGCGGTGGCCGGGGCCTCGGGGTCGACCTTGGTGCATTGGCCCGAGTGCACGAGCGTTTTCTCGACGAACGCCCCGATGCCGAGTGCCGGCGACAGCTCGGTGCCGTCTTCGAGGGTCATCTTCTGCGATGCGTTGTGGGTGGCGAAGCAGTACCACGGCTTGCCCTTCAGGCACGACCGGCAGTTCCCGCACACCGCCCGCCAGTTCAAGATGACGTAGTCGCCGGGCACGACGTTGGTGACGCCCTCGCCGACCGCCTCGACCACGCCGGCCGCCTCGTGGCCGAGCAGGAACGGGAAGTCGTCGTTGATGCCGCCCTCGCGGTAGTGCAGGTCGGTGTGGCACACGCCGCACGCCTGGACCTTGACGACCGCCTCGCCGGGGCCGGGGTCGGGGACGACGATCGTCTCGATGCTGACCGGGGCGCCCTTGGCGCGGGCGACGATTCCACGAACGTGTTGCGGCATGCGCCCGAACGTAGTCCCGATCCTGGGAGGGCGGCGCCACGCAGCACCCAGAAAATTCCGCGGAATGTTCGCGACTTTTGGCGGTCACGGCGCGTCGTAGGGTCCAGTGCTGTCGTTCCGGCAGCCGGATATCCACGACACGCATCGCCCACGCATCGCACCCAGACGGAGAACCAGTGGCCCCAACGACGTGGCCCCCATCAGCGAAGGGACCGATCCAGGTCTCGGCGCCGACGGTTCCTCCGCGCTCGGTGCGTTGACCAAGGTCGTGCTCGGAGTGGAGCAGAGTTCCGGTGAGGCCCTCTCGGCCGCATCCCGCCATCGGACCGATGCTCCGCTCCGAGCACTCATCGCCGAGTACTCAGGGCCCGTGTACCGATTGGCTCGTTCGATCGTCAAAGACCCAGGGTTGGCCGATGATGTCACACAAGAGACGTTCATCAAGGTCTGGAAGCACCTCGACGACTTCCGGGGTGACGGCTCGATGCGGGGGTGGGTCCTGCGGATCGCCCACCGCGAATCCGTCGCCGCTCTGCGGCGACGGCGGGAATCGGCGACCGACCCCGACGACCTGGCTCATCCCCCCGACCCAATCGCGGTCGGCCAGGTCGTCGAGGGTCGGTTCGCGTTCTCGGCGTTCGGTGAGGCGCTCGACGAGCTCGACGAACTGTCGCGCGCCGTGCTCGTGCTGCGCGAGTTGGAGGGCATGTCGTACGAGGACATCGCCGACGTGCTCGACGTACCGCTGCCCACCGTCAAGACGCGGTTGCTGCGCGCCCGCCGGACGATGTCGACCCGCTTGGAAGGGTGGCGGTCGTGAAGCCGTTCGCGCGCCATCCGAGTGACACGGCACTCACCCGCTGGCTCGACACCGGCGGTACCGCCAACGTCGCCGAGCACGTCGAGACGTGCGAGCGCTGTGCCGAGCGGCTGGAACAACTCGACCGGGCTGGCGAGCGGCCCTCGTTCGGCGACGCGCTGGCATCGCTGCTAGCGGCACCGGTCGACCTCGGCGAACGCGTGCTGCTGGGTATCGAGCGGCGCAGCCGCACCGAGCAGGAACTGACTCTGCTGACGGGCCTCTTCGGCCTGGCCGTCGAGACCGGCAAACTGGTCGTCGCCCCCGACGAGCCGGCGCACCGACACCCGGCCACGACCAACTCTTCCGAACCGCCCGACAACGAAAGGCACCCAGAGTGAACCCATGGATCAGCGCCGCGATCGCGGCCGGCGGCGGCCTCGTGCTCGGCGCGGTACTCGCCCGGCTCGTGCGCGCGCTGCTGCTGCGTACCCACAAGGAGGCGCTCGTCACCGCTGCCCCACCGCTGGCCAGCCTCGTGTTCTCGACACTGCTGATCGTCGGGCTGGTGGTCGCCCTCGGGTTCGTGCATCCCGAATCGCGCGACAAGGTCATCAACGACATGGTCGCGTTCCTCCCGCGCACGCTCGCCGCGGCGATCGTGGTGATCGGCGGCAACGTGGTGGCCACGCTGGCGCGAACGGCGGTGGCCAAGGCGTTGCGCGGACAGGGCAGCGCCGAGCGCTACGGGCCCGGCATCGTGAAGTTCGCGATCATGGCGTTCGCGGCGATCCTCGGCGCGGCTCAGCTCGGTGTCGACACCACGATCATCAACATCTTGACTGCCTCCGTGTTGTTCGGCACCGCGGCCGCGGCGGCCCTGCTGGTCGGGCTGGGCGGGCGCACGGTGGCCGCCGAGGTGGCCGCCGGCCGGGCGTGGCGCAACTCGCTGACGGCCGGCGACCGGGTGGTGGCCCGCGATGTGGGAGGCGCCGACATCGACGGCACCGTCGTCGAGATCCATCCCACCGCGGTCGAACTGGTCGCCGACGGTAAGACGGTGCTGGTGCCCAACTCGCGTCTGCTCGACGTGGTCGTCGAGGTCACCAAGGCCACCGTGGCACCCGGCGCCTGACCTCGCGGGCGCGGCCCCGGCATACCGCTGCGTGGAACGGCGGCTGGCCGGGGCGCGGCCGGCGCAATAGCGTGTCGCTGAACATCCGCGCCGGTCGCCGACCGGCGGAGCTGGGCCGACCGAGCAGTGACCGAGCAGTGAGGGGACAAGGGGAGCAGATGGCTGACGTTGAAGCCGCGACGACCGACGTGCTGCTGTCGGTGCGTGACCTGCGCACCCAGTTCCAGACGCCCCAGGGCATCATGCGCGCGGTCGACGGCGTCTCGTTCGACCTCGCGGCCGGCGAGTCGCTCGGCGTGGTGGGCGAATCGGGGTCGGGCAAGTCGGTGCTGGTACGCACGATCATGAACCTGCTGCCGCGCAACGCGACCGTGCCGGCCCCGGGCAAGGTGATCTACAAGGGTTCCGATGTGCGCTCCCTGTCGCCCACCGAGGCCAAGCACTTCTGGGGCACCGAGATGGCGATGGTGTTCCAAGACCCGATGACCGCCCTCAACCCGGTCAAGAAGATCGGCGAGCAGCTCACCGAGTCGATCCGCTTCCACCTCAAGCTCTCGAAGAAGGACGCGGTCGAGCGGGCCGTCAACCTGATGCGCGACGTCGGCATCCCTGAACCCGCCCGGCGGCTCCAGCAGTACCCGCACGAACTGTCGGGCGGCATGCGCCAGCGCGTCGTGATCGCGATCGCGATCGCCTGCGAGCCGCGCTTGTTGATTGCCGACGAGCCCACCACCGCGCTCGATGTCACCGTGCAGCGCCAGATCCTCGACCTGCTCGCGCGTCTCCAGGACGAGCGCCAGATGGCGATGATCCTGATCAGTCACGACCTCGGCGTCGTGTCGGGTATGTCCGACCGCGTCGCGGTGATGTACGCCGGGCAGTTCGCCGAACTCGCCCCGAGCCAGGAGTTGTTCGCCAACGTGCACCACCCGTACACCGAAGCGCTGCTCGACTCGATCCCGCACCTCGAACTGTCGAGCGGTTCGCGGTTGCGCACCATCAGCGGGCGGCCCCCGGACATGCACAATCCGCCCTCCGGGTGCCGGTTCGCGCCGCGCTGCGCGCATGCCCAGGCGGCGTGCGACGAGGCCCGCCCTGCGCTGGTCACCGCCAGCAACCCCGAGCACGCCTTCCGCTGCTTCTTCCCACTGCGCATCGACGCCGGCGACGTCGCCACCCCGGCGGTGCGTCCCTACGACTGCGCCCGTATCGCGGTGGGAGCGGCAAGCTGATGGCCGGTGTCGGCAAAGCCCATCTGCGCACGGGCGACGACGTACTCGTGCGCGTCGAGGATCTCGTCGTCGAGTTCCCGGCTGGCAAGCGCGGCAAGGTGCAGGCGGTGTCCGAGGTCAGTTTCGACATTCGCGACGGTGAAACGCTCGGTGTCGTCGGCGAGTCGGGCTGCGGCAAGTCGACGACCGGCCGGGCCATCTTGCAACTCCCGCCACCGACCTCGGGCACGGTCGAGTTCGACGGCATCAAGCTGACCGAGCTGAGCGGCGAGGAGATGCGCAAGGTCCGGCCGAACCTGCAGATGATCTTTCAGGATCCGATCTCGTCGCTCAACGAGCGGCGTACCGTGCGCGACATCGTCGGCGAGGGTTTGCGCGTGTGGGGCACGCCGAAGGACCAGATCGGCGAGCGCGTCGACGAGGTACTCCAGGCCGTCGGGCTCGACCCACAACGTGTCGGTGACCGGTTGCCGCGCTCGTTCTCGGGTGGTCAGTGCCAGCGGATCTGCATCGCCCGTGCGCTCGTGCTCGACCCGAAGGTGGTGATCTGCGACGAGCCGGTGTCTGCGCTCGACGTCTCGGTGCAGGCGCAGATCCTGAACCTGCTCCAGGACATGAAGAGCCGGTACGGCATCACGCTGGTGTTCATCACCCACGACCTCGGTGTCGTCAAGAACGTCAGCGACCGCATCATGGTCATGTACCTCGGCCGGGTGTGCGAGGTCGCCACCCCCGATCAGCTGTTCGCCGCACCGGCGCACCACTACACGCGCCTGCTGATGGAGTCGGTGCCGCGCATCGAGACCGGTGGGCGCCAGTCGCGCCCGCCGGTGCCGGCCAGCGAGCTGCCGTCGCCGCTCGACCCGCCGTCGGGCTGCCGCTTCCGCACCCGCTGCCCGGCCGCGCAAGATGTATGCGCCACCGAGGTGCCGGAGATGGCCGAGCTCCAACCGGGCCACTTCGTCGCCTGCCACTTCCCGGCGCTCGACGTCCCCGTCACGCTGTAGTCCTTTGCGTTCAAGCGCCACGCAGGCTGGGTCTCACCCACGATGCGCCAGAGCCAACGTCGGCGGAACCACCGTGGGCTGGAGCAACGTCGGCGAACGACCGCAGCGATCGGTGGACCCAGGTTGAGTCGCGGGCGCGGGCGCCGATACCGCTAGCCGGGACCACCTGCTTCACGCCTGCCCGTACGACCCGTACCGTCGACAGCGTTCGACAACACGAGACAAGTGGGGGCCCAGTGGACGAGTCGCAGTTCGATGAGGTGTACGACGTGGTGGTCGTCGGTTCGGGGGGCGGTGCGCTGACCGGCGCGTACGTCGCCGCCGCGCGCGGCCTCGACACGATCGTGCTCGAGAGCACCGAGCTGTTCGGCGGCACGACCGCCTACTCGGGGTCGGGGTTGTGGCTGCCCGGCAACCAGGCGCTCGCCCGGGCCGGCGTCGACGACTCCACCGACCAGGCTCGCGAGTACCTCCGGGCGGTCGTCGGTGAGGAATCGGCCGAGCTTCAGGATGCGTTCCTTGCGGCGACCGCGCCGATGGTGGCCGAACTGGAACAGGACCCGTACCTTCCGTTCGAGTACCGGCCGTTTCCCGACTACTTCGCCGACGCGCCCCACTACAAGCCGCTTGGCCGCGACATTTTCCCACTCAACCTGAGCCACGACGAGGCAGCCGACGTCGCCGACCTGGTGCGGCCCACCGTGCCCGAGGAACGGCTCGGCGCACCACGGCCCGCCGAGTTCAGTGGCGGTCAGGCGCTGATCGCCCGGCTGCTGCTGGCCTGCCGGGGCACCGGGCGGTGCGCGCTACGCGCCTCGACAGCGATGGATGCGCTGATCGTCGAAGACGGTGACATGGTGGGCGTCGAGGCGGTCACCGAGGCCGGGCGGGTGCGGATCGGTGCTCGCGCCGGTGTGTTGCTGGCGGCCGGCGGGTTCGAGCGCAACGCCGAGATGCGGGCGCGTTATGGCGTGCCGGGCCACGTCGCGTGGTCGATGGGTGCCCCCGGTGGCAGCGGCCGGCCGATCGAAGCCGGCATCGAAGCCGGCGCGGCCGTCGACCTGATGGACCAGGCGTGGTGGTCGCCGGGCCTGATGCACCCCGACGGCACGGCGACGTTCACGCTGGGCTTGCGCGGCGGCATCTTCGTCAACGGCGACGGCGCGCGCTTCATGAACGAGTCGCTGCCGTACGACCGCGCCGGGCGAACGATCCTCGACCTCGACACGCCCGACACCCCACACGTGCCGTTCTGGCACGTGTTCGACGATCGCTTCGGCGACAACGTGCCGGCCACGGCGACGGTGCCGATCCTCGACAAGCAGCAGTACGTCGACGCCGGCTTGTGGCGCACCGCCGACACGCTCGACGAGCTGGCCGCTCAGATCGGGGTGCCGGCGGAAGGGTTGGCCGCCACGGTGGCCGAGTTCAACGAGTTCGCCGCCGAGGGAACCGACCGCAGCTTCGGCCGCGGCGAGGCGCCGTTCGACCGCTTCTTCGCGATCGGCGACGGCCCGAACCCGGCGCTCGTGCCGATCGACAAGGGCCCGTTCCACGCGGTGCAGTTCGCGATCTCCGACCTGGGCACGAAGGGTGGGCTGGTCACCGACACGTCGGCGCGTGTGCTCCGCGACGACCGCTCGGTGATCGGCGGCGTGTACGCAGCCGGCAACACGATGGCGTCGCTGAGCCGCACGACGTACCCCGGGCCGGGAACACCGATCGGCACGTGCATGGTGTTCTCGTACCTCGCCGTACTCGACATGCAAGCACGCCTCGCCGAGCGCGCGGCGTGAGCCGACCCGACACGGCCGCGACACCTGAATACCTGAACACAGACACCGAGGAGACGTACGACGTGACCGAACTGACCTACGAGGCGACCAGCCGCACCCTGTCGACCGCCAAGGGCGACCTGCACTACCACGAGGCGGGGGAGGGCCCGCCGCTGCTGTTGCTGCACGGCTCGGGCCCCGGTGTCAGCGGGTGGGCCAACTTCCGCGGCAACCTGCCGGTGTTTGCCGAACACTTCCGCACGCTGGTGCTCGACATGCCCGGTTTCGGCAGCAGCTACGACCCCGACGGCAACCCGGGGCTCAGCGCGCCCGAAGCGGTCCTCGACTTCCTCGACGGGCTCGGCCTCGACAGCGTGCCGATCCTCGGCAACTCGATGGGCGGAGGTGTCGCCGCGCGGCTCGCCGCGGGGCATCCCGACCGTGTGTCGCGCCTGGTGACGATCGGCGGCGTCGGCGTGCAACTGTTCAGCCCGCTGCCTGCCGAGGGCATCATCTTGCTGGTCGAGTTCGTCGAGGACCCGAACCGCGAGCGCCTCGTCAAGTGGATGCGCTCGATGGTGTACGACCCGGCCGTGCTCACCGACGAGTTCGTCGAGATGCGCTGGAAGTCGGCCACCGATCCGGTCGCGCTGGCGGGCATCCGCAAGATGTACAACCTGGCGATGCTCGACAACATGAAGACCCGGATGCTGTCGAGCACCGCTGCGCTCGACTGGCTGCCGAACATCAAGGCGCCGACGCTGCTCACCTACGGGCGCGACGACCGCGTGACCCCGCTCGACGCGATGCTCGTGCCGATGCGGTTCATCCCCACCTGCGAGGTGCACATCTTCCACAACTGTGGTCACTGGGCGATGATCGAACGCAAGGATGAGTTCGAGAGCGTCGTCCTGTCGTTCTTCGCCCGCGACCTGCCGAGCCGCTGACCAGCCGCCGGGCCGGTCAGGCGAATGGCTTGACCGGTTCGGCCGCCGCGTTGCGGCCGGCGATGTAGCCGTAGGTGAGGGCCGGGCCGATCGTGGCACCTGGGCCCCAGTACGCCTGGCCGTTGATCGCGGCGACACAGTTCCCGGCGCCGTACAGGCCGGGGATCGGGGCGCCGTCAGCGTCGAGCACCCGGGCGCCCGTGTCGATCTGGGGGCCACCGTTCGTGTCGAGCACACCCGCCCCGAGGATCACCGCGTAGTACGGACCCTCGGCCGCCAGCGGCGCCATCGTGGGATTCGCCGAACCGGCGCGGCCAGGCCCGTTCCAGTCGACCTCGATCGGTGTCTCGCCGCGGTGGAAGTCGTGGTCGACGCCGCCGGCGGCGAGTTCGTTGAAGCGGGCGACCGTCGCGGCCAGCGTGGTGACGAAGCCGGCGTCGAGCCGCGCCCCACCCGTGTGGGCGGCGATCCGTTCCAACCGGGTATCGATCGCGGCCGCCAGCTCGTCCCACGTCTGGCCCGAGATCACCCACGGCGACGTCTCGCCCGGCATCGGCACGGGTGGGCGGAACGGCCAGCGCAGGTCGTTGCCGGCGACGGCCGAGTCCCACACCATCAGCATCAGCAAGTTCGAGTACTCGCGCAGCGTCGGGTTCCAGTGGAAGTGCACCTGGCTGCGCTCGTTGTACGGCGACTTCTCGTTGACGACGCGGTGGCCGTACTTGTTGACCTGGAGCATGCTGTCGCCGAACGGCAGGAACGTGCCGCCCGGGTGGGCGTTGTCGATCGCCTGCTCGACCAGCACCTGCTTCCACCACGAGCGGTGCATGCCCGCCAGCGGGGCGCCGAGGCGCTGGCCGATGCGCACGAAGTCGCCCGCCGTGGTCGGCACCGAGCAGCCGCCGAATACCTTGCCGGGCAGGTACGTGCGCACCAGTTCGGCGTCGTGCAGGAAGCCGCCGGTGCCGAACACGACCGCTCGCTCGGCGCGGCACAGCACGGTACGGGTGCCGATCCGGGCTTCGACACCGATCACCTGGCCGGTGTCGTTGCGCAGGGCGTCGACGACGCGGTGCCCGAGCAGCGTGCGCACGCCGAGCCGCTCGCCGGCCGCGGCGAGTTGGTCGATCAGGCCGCCGGCACCGGCCGGTGGGTGCATGTGCCGGCCCCGCGGGCGGGTGTTCTCGGGCAGGTCGGCGTGATAGTCGGGGAAGCCCAACTCCGATTCGAGCCGCAACGCGTCGATGCCTTCGAAGAACTCGAGCATCTCGGCGCCGCGGTCGTAGAACGTGGCGATCAGGTCGAACGCCCGCGGTTCCAGCCCGAGCGTCGGCGAGTGCGGGTCGTAGTGCTGCGGGTAGGCCAGGCGGCACATGTACCGCAGGGCGTCGTCGCGCGGGTCGGCCAGCCCGTGCAGGGCGTGCATCGACGGGTTGTTGGGTACCCATGCCGTCGCCCCGCCGGCGGCAGTGGTGCCACCGATCGACTCGGCCCACTCGACGACCAACACCGAGGCATCCTGCGCAGCGGCGGCAACCGCTGCCGCGTAGCCGGCCCCGCCGCTGCCGACGACGATGACGTCGGCGACGTGATCGAACAGTTCGTCGTGGTCCATCTCGGCCTCCACGTTGGTGGGCCGCACCTCGGCCGCGATGCGAGGAACGTACCGACGGGCGGGGTAGCGGTCCGTACGTCCGTCCCGCCAGTTGGAACCGCGACCGCGGGTCGCGTGGTCATGGCGCGATATCCCTGACGGATGGCCAATGACTCCGTTTCCGACGGCCCCGCGCAGGACCGTGCCGCGGCACTCGACGCCGCGGCTCAGCGGCTGGTCGACGCCGCCGCCACGCACACGCCCTGCGCACCGCTGCGCGAGATCCTGCCGGACGGCACGATGGACGACGGCTACTTCGTCCAGCAGTTGGTGCTCGCCCGCGACACCGGCCAGCGTCGCCAGGTCGGCCGCAAGATCGGCCTCACCTCGCCGGCGGTGCAGCAACAGATGGGTGTCGACGTCCCCGACTTCGGCGTGTTGTTCGCCGACATGGAGTACGGCGACTCGCAACCGATTCCCATGGAGCGGCTGATGCAGCCGCGCGCCGAGGCCGAGGTCGCGTTCGTGCTCGGCCGCGACCTGCCCGATCGGCCGGTGACGATCGCCGACGTGCTCCGTGCGACCGAGTTCGTGACGGCCGCGATCGAGGTCGTCGACAGCCGGATCGCCAACTGGGACATTTCGATCTTCGACACGGTCGCCGACAACGCCTCGTCGGGCCTGTACGTGCTGAGCGGCAGCCCGCGCTCGTTGACCGACATCGACGACCTGCGCGACGTGCGGATGTCGATGACCGAGAACGGAGTGGAAGTCAGCGCCGGTACGGGCGCCGCCTGCCTCGGCCACCCCGTCAACGCCGTGGTCTGGCTGGCCAACGTCGTCGCCGAGCGTGGCGCCCCGTTGCGGGCCGGTGAGGTGCTCCTGTCGGGTTCACTCGGCAAGCTCGCGCCGGTACGGCCCGGGGCCACGTACGAGGCCCGCATCGAAGGTCTCGGGTCGGTCCGGGCGGTGTTCACCGGTTGACGACCGGCTGAGCGGCCGGGTCGCGTCCCGATGTGTGGTACCGGGACGTGCGTGTTCGAATCGCAAGCACAGAGGATGGGTACGTGTCGAAGGTGATCGCAGCGATCGTCGGGTCCGGGAACATCGGAACCGACCTGATGTACAAACTGCTCCGCTCGGACGTCATCGAGCCGCGCTACATGATCGGGATCGACCCCGACAGCGAAGGCTTGCAGCGCGCCAGGGCGCTGGGTCTGGAGACCTCGGCCGAGGGCGTCGACTGGTTGCTGGCTCGCCCGGAACTGCCCCAGATCGTGTTCGAAGCCACCTCGGCCTACGTGCACGTGCGCAACGCCCCGCGCTACCGCGAGGCCGGCATTCGGGCGATCGACCTCACGCCCGCCGCCCGCGGGCCGTTCGTGATCCCGCCCGCCAACCTCACCGAGCACATCCACGAGATGAACGTCAACATGGTGACGTGCGGCGGTCAGGCGACGATTCCGATGGTGTACGCCGTGTCGCGGGTGACGCCGGTGCGCTACGCCGAGATCGTCGCCACCGTGGCGTCGAAGTCGGCTGGGCCCGGTACGCGCAACAACATCGACGAGTTCACCCGCACGACGTCGTCGGCGATCGAGGTGCTCGGCGGGGCCGAGCGTGGCAAGGCGATCATCATCCTCAACCCGGCCGAGCCACCGTTGATCATGCGCGACACGATCTTCTGCTCGCTCGAACCCGGCGTCGACGAGGCCGCCGTGGAGGCGTCGATCAAAGAGGTCGTCGCCGAAGTGCAGGACTACGTGCCCGGCTACCGGCTCCGCGCGGCGCCGCAGTTCGAGCGTGAGTTCACGCCCGACGGGCGCGGCCGTGTGGCGATCTTCGTCGAGGTCGAAGGTGCCGGCGACTTCCTGCCGCCGTACTCGGGCAACCTCGACATCATGACCGCGGCGGCCACCAAGGTCGGCAACGAGATCGCCCGCACCCTGCTCTGACAGCAGCCCTGCCGTTCCGAACCCTGGAGATGGATTGATATGCCGTATTCCGATTCGCTCGACGTCCGAGTCACCGATTCGTCGCTGCGCGACGGCTCGCACGCCAAGTCGCACCGCTTCACCGAGGCGCACGTACGAGCCGTCGTCGGTGGGCTCGTGTCGGCGGGCGTTCCCGTCATCGAGGTCACCCACGGCGACGGGCTCGCCGGTTCGTCGTTCAACTACGGGTTCTCCGAGGTCGACGAGCGGGTGCTGATGAAGGCTGCCGTCGACGAGGCCGACGGGCAGGCCAAGATCGCCGCGTTGATGCTGCCCGGGCTGGGCACGATGGACGACATCAAGGCGATCAACGACCTCGGTGTCGCGGTGGTGCGGATCGCCACCCATTGCACCGAGGCCGACATCGCGATCCAGCACTTCCAGATCGCCCGCGACATCGGCCTCGAGACCGTTGGCTTCCTGATGATGGCCCACACCCAGCCGCCCGAGGCGATCGCCGCCCAGGCGCGGATCATGGTCGACGCCGGCTGCGAGTGCGTCTACGTGGTCGACTCGGCCGGGGCGATGATCCTCGAAGAGGCAGGCAGCCGGGTGGCGGCGGTGGTGGCCGAGGTGGGCGTCGATGCCCAGGTCGGCTTCCACGGTCACCAGAACCTGTCGCTCGGCGTCGCCAACACCGTGCTTGCGATCCGCGCCGGGGCGGTGCAGGCCGACGCCTGCACGCGCTCGTTCGGCGCCGGCTCGGGGAACACGCCGACCGAGGCACTGGCGGCCGTGCTCGACCGGCTGGGCATCCGCACGGGCATCGACCCGCTGCGCATGTTCGACGTCGCCGAAGAGATCGTGCGCCCGGTGATGGACGACGAGTGCGTGCTCGACCGGATGAGCCTCATCATGGGCTACGCCGGTGTGTATTCGAGCTTCCTGCGGCATGCCTACCGGGCTGCCGAGCGCTACGGGGTGTCGGGCGCCGAGATCTTGATGCGGTGCGGCGAGCGCAAGCTGGTGGGCGGCCAGGAGGACCAGATCATCGACATCGCCGTCGAGTTGGCCGGCGAGCACACCGCCGACCGTGAGGCCCCGCTGGTGACCACCACGACGGGTGGCGGCGAAGCCTGACGCGTTCCACTGAGCGGAACTTTTTTCGCTTCGAGAAAGAAATTCCATCGATGACTGTTTCCTCAGGACAATAAACCGCCTACGGTGCAGCTGTCAGTTCGATCGGGACGCAGCCGGGGGGAAGCGCCATTTCAGGCAACGCCGAATCACGCAGTCGTAGTGACTGGTACCAGGTACTGCTCGCCTGCTGGGGTACCGCTGGGCGCGTCTACGAGTCGCGGGCCGCCGGCCAGTGGTACCGCGAGCAGTCGGGCAACCCGTTCACCGACGCGACCGATCGATCGGTGCTCGCGGCGATCGTCGACGCCGGCCCGATCCGCCTCAGCGACCTGGCCGAGATGCTCGGCCGCACCGTGTCGAACACCAGCAAGATCGTGCAGGGCCTGGTCGTCGACGGGTACGTGCGCCGGAGCATTCCCGACGCCGATCGCCGGGTCACGCTGCTCGAGGCCACCACGCCCGGGCGCGACGTGATCGACCGGATCAAGGCGTTCGACCTCGCCCTCATCGCCCACCACCTGAGCACGTTCACCGACGACGAGGTCCGCACGTTCGTCGGGCTGATGAGCGCGTTCACGAATCGCATCGTGAGCTGGAGCGAGACGGACTTCTCGATCGCCGGCGGAACAACCACCACCAATGAGAGATGACAGGGGATCAATCATGGGTCACGTACAGGTGCACACACCGGAACTCGACCGGGCGGTGTCGGACGACTGCCGGTGCAGTCCCGACGCGTTCGACTACGACGCCATTCCCGCCGACTACGACGTGCTTCCGGCCGACGAGGCCGACCGGCGTTCGGTGCTCGGCCGCGTCGACGTCATCTTCGGGGCCTTCGACGAGCGCAACCAGGTGCTGTCGCTCAACGAGTTGACGCAGCGCACGGTGCTGCCGAAGTCGACCGTGCACCGGTTCGCCGAACAACTGCGCCAGATCGGGTGGCTCGAGCGCGAGGTGTCGGGGTACCGCATCGGCATGCGCATGTTCGAGGTGGGCGGCCTGGCGATGCGCCGCAGCCGGTTGTGCGAGATCGCCGCGCCACACCTCCAAGCGCTGGCCGTGAAGACCGGCTTCGCCGTGCAGATGGCGATCCTCGACGGTACCGACGTGGTCTATCTCGAACGGATTCCGATGGCCGGGCTGGTGCTGCCCTCGCGCGAGGGCGGGCGCATTCCCGCCTACTGCACCGGCCTCGGCAAGGCGATGCTGGCGTTCGACGACGACGCTGCCCAGGTGGTGTCGAAGATGCGCCTGGAACAACGCACGGCCAACACGATCTGCTCGCCGGTACACCTCGCCAACGAACTGCGCCGCATCCGTGACCGCGGCTGGGCGTTCGACCATCAGGAGTCGTACCGCGGGCTGGCCTGCGTCGCTGCTCCGGTGCGCAGCAACGGTCGTGCGATCGCGGCGATCTCGGTCACCGGCCCGGTCGACCGGATCGACGTCCAGGGTCTTGCCCCGCTCGTGCACACCGCGGCCGGCACTATCTGGGCCGACCGCTTCGGGCACAAGCGCCCGGCCTGAGCCACGCCGCCGGGTGCATCCCGGACGGCGGGACGCTCGCTGGCATCGGCGACGACAGCTGCCGCACAGTTGCCGCGTGAACCCACGCAAGATGACTCGCCGTGTCGCCTCCTGCTCGATCGTGCTGGCCCTGGTGGCCGGCGCCTGTGGCGGCGACGACGATGACGCCTCCGACGCCACCCCGGCCCCGAGCCCGACGGCCGCCACCAGCGACCCGGGCGTGCCGGTGACCGACGGCGGGGCGGCCCCCACCGACCCGGCTCAGCCGGCCGATCCGGGCACGCCCGGCGACACCGACGGCTGCGCGGCATCGGGTGGGCGCCTGACGTTCGCGGTGCCGAGCCTGTCGACCACGCTCGACCCGTTCTCGGCAGCCGGTGGGCTGGGCGGAGACCTCGCCGCGATCTACGACGTCGTCGTGCGCTACGACGCCACCACCGGCGAGTTCGAACCGCGCCTCGCCGAGTCGGTGAGCTCGAATGACGACACGACCGTGTGGACGGTCGTGATGCGCGAGGGCGCCACGTTCGGCAACGGTGACCCGGTCGATGCGGCGGCCGTGAAGGCCAGCGTCGACCGTCACCTCGCCGAGGGCAGCGCGTCCGGATTGAACAGCTACGCGGCGCTGATCGACGAGGTCGTCGCGGTCGACGACCGCACGGTCGAGTTCCATCTCACCGGCGCATGGGGCGCGTTCCCGTTCGCCCTCACCCGTGGGCTCGGCTACATCACCAACGTTGCCGTGATCGACGAGCGCGGCGAGGAAGCGTTCGCGCTCGACCCGTCGGGCGCCGGTGCCGGAGCGTTCGAAGTCAGCCGCTGGGCCGCCCCGGAGTCGGCCACCTTGGCCGCCAAGCAGGACTGGTGGGGCGGCGACGTGTGCCTCGACGAACTCGAGTACGTCGTCATCCCCGACGCCGGTGCCGCCGGCGACGCGTTCGAGAACGGCGAGGTCGACGCGGTGCTGATGGACGCCCGGGCGCCGCTCGAGACCGCCCGGCTGAAGGACGTCGCTGCCCACTCGACGTCGTTCATCCAGCACGGCGGCGGTGTGGTGATGCTCAACGCCGGGCGCGGCGAGGAGCCCCCGGCGACCGCCGACACGCGCGTCCGTGCCGCGATCGCGGCGGCGATCGACCCGAACGTCATCGACGAACGGGTGTGGGAAGGCCGAGGGTTCCCGCAGACGTCGTTGATCCAGGAAGCCAGCCACATCTACACGCCGCTCGACGGCCCGGCGTTCGACCCCGAGCGGGCGCGCGAGCTGGTCGCCGAGGTCAAGGCCGAGACCGGCTGGGACGGCACGTTGCGGTTCGACTGCGTCACCAACCTCGCCGAGGCCGCGCTGACGATCAAGGCGATGCTCGACGCGGTCGGGTTCGACGTCGTGCTCGAAGCCAACCGCACGCTGCCCCAGCAGGTCGAACTGGTCGTCGCCGGTCGCTTCGACGTCGCCTGCTTCGGTCACACCCCCGACGAGGGCGACCTGTGGGACGGCCTGCGCTCGTACGTCAGCACCAACCCGCGCAACCTCAGCGGCATCGCCTCGCCGGAACTGGACGCCACCCTCGACGTGCTCCGCCAGGCGACCACGCCCGACGAGGTACAGGCCGCGCTGGCCGACGTGCAAGCGGTGTGGAACGAGGTCAACCCGGCCGTGGTGTACGCCGCCTTCGATCACGTGCTGGCGTGGACCGACGCCGTCGACGGCATCGAGTTCAACTACAGCACCACGGTCGTCGGGTTGTTCCACCGCGCTTCGGTCAGCCGCTGAACGCGCCAGCTCGCCGTCCGGAACACGACAGGCCCACCCGCCCGAACCCAGGAGATCAACCATGCCCAACCCCGTTGAGCAGCCCGTGCTGAGCGACGCCGCCAAGGCGATGTTCAAGGAACCGATCGTGGGCGCGCTCACCTCCACCAACGCCGACGGGAGCCAGCACGCGACGCCGACCTGGATCGACATCGACGGCGACCAGGTGGTCGTCAACACGATGTCGAAGCGACGCAAGGCGCGCAACGCGACGGCCAATCCGTCGGTAGGCGTCGTCGTCATCGACCCGGCCAACCCGTTCCGTGTCGTGTCGTTGGCAGGCACCGTCGTGGCCGTCGACCCCGAAGGAGCCGTCGAGCACATCGACGCCCTGACGCAGCGCTACATGGGTCTCGACAAGCACCCGTTCGACCACCCCGACGAGGGGCACCGGGTCAAGCTGCGGATCCGGCCCGACCGGATCTGGATCCAGCCGGCCTGAACCGCCGTCACGACACACGCCAACCACCCCACACTCGCCAGAGAGGAACCGAACGACGTGCTCGACTACGACGCGACATCGAACTGGGCGGAGACGCCCGACTACAAGATCCACTACCACGAGGCCGGCTCGGGCCCGACGTTCATCCTGCTCCACGGCTCGGGGCCAGGGGTCAGCGGGTGGTCGAACTTCCGCGGCAACTTCCCGGTGTTCACCGAGCACTTCCGCACGATCATCATGGACATGCCGGGGTTCGGGCTGAGTTCGATGCCGGCCTTCTCGAAGGCCTACCCGCAGCACGCCGCCGACGCGGTGATCGCGCTCATGGACACGCTCGGTATCGAGCGCGCCCACTTCCTGGGCAACTCGATGGGCGGCTACGTCGCGACCGAGCTGGCCGTCGCCAGCCCCGACCGCGCCGACCGGCTGGTGATGATGGGCCCCGGTGGGCTGTTCGTGCCGATCACCTCGCCCGACCGCAGCGAAGGTTCGAAGACGATGTCGGCGTTCCTCGCCGACCCCACCCGCGAGAACATGGTGGCGTGGGTCGACACGATGGTGGCGAACAAGTCCGTCGTCAGCGACGAACTGATCGACGAACGGCTCGCCAACGCCCTGAAGCCGGGCGCGATCGCGGCGGCGACGCAGATCTTCGCCTCGCTCGGTACGTTCCCGCGCGACGTGCCGCTGTACGCGCTGGCCGAGCGGATCGACCACCCGACGCTGCTCACGTGGGGGCGTGACGACCGCATGCTGCCGCTCGACGGGGCACTGCTCGCCGCCCGCCGGATGCCCCACGCCGAGCTGCACACGTTCCCGAACTGCGGCCACTGGGCACAGGTCGAGCGCAAGGCGGAGTTCGAGCGTTTGGTCATCGAGTTCCTCACGCGGTGAACCGCCCCGACCCGGGGGCCGACGCCATGCCCGCGCCGCGGCCGTTGTGGACCGCCCAGTTCGCGGTGCTGTTGCTGTGCGGGCTGGCGAACTTCACCGCGATCGGCGCGGTCTCGCCACTGGTACCGAGATACGTCAAGGACGAGCTCGGCGCGAGCGACTTCATGGTCGGTCTGCTGGTGGCGATCTATGCGGTGTCGGCGGTGCTGGTACGGCCCGGCGCGGCCGGGCTGTCGAACCGCCGCGGACGGCGCGTGCTGGTGGTGTCGGGGGCCGCGATCTCGGGCGTGTCGTTGATCCTGTACGCCGTTGCCCCGAACTTCATCGCCCTCGTCCCGGCGCGCCTCTTGACCGGTGTGGGCCAAGCGCTGTACTTCACCGGAGCGGCCACGATGGTGGCCGAACTGGCCCCCGAGAACCGGCGCGGCGAGGCCGTGTCGTACTTCTCGGTTGCGGTGTACCTCGGCACCGGCTTCGGCCCGCTGCTCGGCGAGCTGCTGCGCGACGCGGCCTCGGTGGCGACCGGGTTCGTGGCCGCCGGTGTCGTCGGCCTGTCGGCCGCGGCGATCGGCACACGCACCACCGAAACGCTCACTCCGGCCCAACGCGTCGTGGGACGCAGCCGGTTCGAGTTCAACCGGGCCGCGCTCGCGCCGGGCATGGTGCTGGCGCTGGGAATGGTCGCCAACGTCGTGTTCGCGTCGTTCATGCCGCTGTACGCCGACGAACTGGGCATGTCGGGCGTCGGCCTGGTGTACGCCGTGTACGCGGTGACGATCATCGGCGTGCGCGTGTTGGGGGCACGCCTGCCCGACGTGCTCGGGCCGGGGCTGGCCGGCACGCTCGCCACGGTCATCATCGCGATCGGCATGGCGTTGATCGCGGTGGTTCGCAGCGAGGTGACGTTGTACATCGGGGCGGTCGTGTTCGCGATCGGCATCTCGTTCCACTACCCGTCGTTGATGGCGCTGGTGGTCAACCGCGCCAGCGCCGAGGAACGTTCGGGCGCGGTCGCCTCGTTTACCGCCTTCTTCGACGTCGCCAGCGGCATCGGCGGGCTGCTGGTCGGCGCGGTGGTGACGTTCGGGGGATACCGCTCGGCGTTCGCGACGGCCGCGCTGTGTGCCGTCGCGGGCCTGTTCCTGCTGCGCACGGTGGTGCTTCGCCAGCCGGGCCCCACGGCGCCCTCGCCGGGGTCGGCGCCCATCCCGGCCAGTGGTACCGATGAGCGGGTCCGCGGCCCACGGCTTCTTACGATCGCCCACGTCGTCGACCGTCGGAAAAGGGGAACGTGATGTCGATTCAATCGCTGGGGTACCTGCGGGTCCGGTCGTCGAAGTTGGACGAGTGGGAGACGTTCGCGCGCGACGTGCTCGGCTTCATGCCCGCCTACGGGCCGGACGCCGACGCGCAGTACTACCGCCTCGACAAGTACCCGTACCGCTTCGTGGTCGTGCCGGGTGACGACGCCGGCCTCGAGGCCGTCGGCTACGAGGTCGGCGACGACCGCGACCTGGCGGCGGTGGCGGCCCGTCTCGAGGCTGCCGGCGTGGCCGTCAAGTTGGGCGATGCCGAAGCCGCCAAGGAGCGGCTGGTCAGCGGTTACCTGGCGTTCGAGGACCCCGCCGGTGTGCCGGTCGAGATCTTCTACGGCCCGATCCTCGACCACGTGCCGGTGGTGACGCCCAAGGTGTCGGGCTTCGTCACCGGCGACATGGGCATGGGGCACGTCGTCGTCAACGTGCCCGAGATCGACCCGGCCGTCGACTTCTACCGCGACGTGCTCGGCTTTCACAGCCGCAACACGTGGAACTTCAACGCGATGTCGATGGCATTCCTGGGCTGCAACCCGCGCCACCACACGCTGGCGTTCGGCGCCGGCCTGCCGATCCCGGGTCAGTTGATCCACTTCATGGTCGAGGCGGCGACGATCGACGACGTCGGGTACGCCCAGGACCGCTGCCTCGACGCCGGCGTGACGGTGTCGTCGAGCATCGGCAAGCACACCAACGATCACATGATCTCGTTCTACTGCGTCTCGCCCGACGGCTACATGGTCGAGTTCGGGTGGGGTGGCCTGCAACTCGGCGAGCCCGAGCAGTTGACCACCTACCAGATCACCAAGCCGAGCTTCTGGGGCCACCGGCCGCTCAAGCCCTGACGCACTGGGCCCGACCTGCCGGGCCCACCACCGCAACCGATTGGCTCGCCCGCCGCCCGCGGGCACGAGTGAGGGGGGAACCCATGACCATCATCGAAGAACCGGCAACCAGCACCGACACCGCCGTGTCGAGCGACCGCTACATGATCGTGTCGACCGACTCGCACGCCGGCCCGCGGGTGAAAGACCATCTGCGGGCGTACTGCCCCGAGCAGCACCTCGCCGCGTACGACGAGTTCGTCGCCGCCTGGGAGCCGCTGGCGCGGCCCACCTGGGACCCGGACGGCCCGTTCGCCGGGGCGTTCCCGTTCACCGACGCGCTGCGCGAGCGCACCGCCGAGATCACCGCCACCGACGGCGTGTTCGACGCGGCGACACGGATCGCCGACATGGACGCCGACGGCATCGCTGCCGAGGTGATCTACCACGGGGCGATGACGCCCGACGTGATCCCGTGGGGCGACAGCCCCGACGCGGGCCTGCGCACGCTCGGTGTGCAGATCTACAACCGCTGGCTGGCCGACTTCTGCGCCGAGGCCCCGCACCGCTTCATCGGCGCCGCGCACCTGCCGATGTGGGACATCGACGCCAGCGTTGCCGAGGTCCGCTGGGCCGCCGAGCACGGCCTCAAGTGCATCAACTTCCCGGCCCCGAACCGCGCCTTCCCGGCCTACAACGAGCCGGTGTGGGAGCCGTTCTGGCAGGCCATCGTCGACACCGGGCTGCCGCTCACCACGCACGGTGGCAGCGGCGACATGCCCGCCTACTCCGGCCGCGAGAAGTGGGCGCTGTACATGTCGGACCTGTTCTACTTCTCGCGCCGGGCGCTGCACTACCTGGTGTGGGGCGGTGTGTTCGAGCGTCACCCCTCGCTCAAGCTGATCTTCACCGAGCAGCGCTCGGAGTGGGTCCCGTCGACGCTCGACCACCTCGACTCGATCTACGCCTCCGAGTTCCACGACTGGAAGACGGTGCTGCCGCGCAAGCCCAGCGAGTACTTCCGGCAGAATTGCTGGATCGCGTCGAGCTTCATGGCCCGTTTCGAGGCCGAGGCCCGTCACACCACCGGTGTTACCCGGTTGATGTGGGGTACCGACTATCCGCACTACGAGGGCTCGTACGGGAATACCCAGGAGTGCCTGCGAGCCACGTTCTCGGGCCTGCCGGTCGACGAGGTGCGCCTGATCCTCGGCGAGAACGCGATCGAGTGCTTCAACCTCGACCGCGACGCCGTGCGCGCGATCGCCGACCGGATCGGGCCGTTCCCGGCCGATGTCGACCGCCCGCTCGACCCGAGCGACGAGCCGACCGTGAAGGGCTGCGCGTTCCGTAAGCTCAGCACGTGGGGATGACCGGTATCCAGGCCGGCGGAGGTACGTCATGTTGAGCGTGCTGCTCAAGAAGATCTGGCAGGTGCTTCCCGTGCTGGTGCTGGTGAGCCTCGGCTCGTTCTTCCTGCTCGAGCTGGTGCCCGGCGACCCCGCCGCCACCGTGCTCGGGCCGGGGGCCTCGCCGGCGGAATACGCCGCGGTGCGCGATCGGCTGGGCCTCAACGAGCCGGTGGTCGAGCGCTACACGTCGTGGGTGGGCGGTGTCGCCACCGGCGACCTCGGGCAGTCGATCTTCCCGCCCAACCGGGACGTCACCGACCTGATCACCCAACGCCTGCCGGTCACGATCGAGATCGCCCTGCTGTCGATGATCCTGACGCTGCTGATCGCGATCCCGCTGGCGATGCGTACCGCGTACCGGCCCAACGACGGGCTCGACCGGATCGCCACCACCGGGGCGTTCGCCGCGCTGGCGACGCCACCGTTCCTCGCGGGCCTGTTGTTCGTCTTCTTCGCCGTGTTCAACCCGGGCATCGTCAAGGTGGGCCTGCTGGCGGTGGGGGTGGTGCTCGCCTACTACCTCGGTGTCAACGCACTGCGGCGGGTGCGCCGATGTCCGCCGGGGCCGGCGCGCACGAAGGCGATCATGTTCGGCATCGCCGGCCTGCTCGTGCCACTCGTGATCTTCGGCTTGCTGGCGCGCTACCTGCCCAGCTTCCCCCGCCAGGGGTACGCGCGGATCACCGACGAGGGGCTCCGCAAGAACCTCAAGTCGGTGGCGTTGCCGGTGTTCACGCTGACGCTCACCGAGTGCGCCGTGTCGCTGCGGATCCTCCGCCGCGACCTGATCGACACGCTGGGGGAAGACTTCATCCTCGCCGCCCGCGCCAAGGGTATGCCCGCCTGGCGGATCCTCCTGAAGGACGCGCTGCGGCCGTCGTTGTTCTCGCTGATCACGATCATGAGCGTCACGCTCGGGCGCCTGATCGGCGGCAGCGTGATCGTCGAGACGATCTTCAACCTGCCCGGCATGGGCCGCTTGATGGTCGAGTCGATCACATCGAAGGACTATCCGGTGGTACAGGCCTGCGTGCTCATCATCGGTGTCATCTACGTGCTGTCGAGCGCATTCGTCGACGTCGCCTACAACTACCTGGATCCGAGGGTCCGCCGTGCCTGACATCACCGTGAGCACCCGCCCCGAGCCGGCCTCGCCCGACGTCGCCGGCCCTCTCGCCACCGAGCTCGCCGCCCAGGTCGTCGACCAGACCTTGCCCGACGTGGCACCACCCGAGCTGCGCCAGATGCGCAGCTACGAGATCGTCGCAGCCGCGGTGGCCGGCGTGGTGTCGATCTACGTCGGCCTGGCTGTGTTGACCTCGGTCACCGCCGAGGTGCGCATCGCCCTCACCGTCGTCGGTCTGCTGGCCCTGTTCGTCGCCTACCGCGGCCTGGGCCGCCGGCTCGCGGGGCCCGAGTTCCGCGCCGGATGGTGGCTGGCGGTCGCCTGGCTGGTGCTGGTGGTGCTGTCGGCGGTGTTCGCCGACCTGCTGCCGTTCACCGAGGCGCGCAACCCGTCGAAGACGTTCTCCGAGCCGGTGCTGGCCCCGCCCGACCTGCTGTCGCGGCATCCGCTCGGCACCGACCGGCAGGGGCTCGACATCCTCGGCGGCATCGCCTACGGCTTGCGCGTGTCGGTCACCGTCGGCCTGGGCGCGGTGGCGATCGGCATGGTCGTCGGCGGCGTCATCGGCACCATCGCCGGGTACCGCCGCAAGGCGATCGACCACGTCATCGAGCTGTTCACGAACTCGATGCTGGCGTTCCCGCCGCTGGTGCTGTTGCTCGGCGTGGCCGCCGTGCTCGAGCGCAACACGTTGAACACGACGTTGGCGTTGTCGGTCGTGGCGATTCCGGTGTACGTGCGCCTGGCCCGTTCCACGGCGATCGTCGTGTCGCAACGCGAGTTCGTCACCGCGGCCCGGGCGATCGGGGCCAAAGACCGGCACATCATCATCCGCGACATCATCCCGATCGTGGTCCGGCCGGTGATGGCATATGGGTTCGTGATGATTGCCGCGCTGATCGTGGCCGAGGCGTCGCTGAGCTTCCTCGGCCTGGGCATCCCGCGGCCCAAGCCGACGCTCGGCAACATGATCAGCGCCGGCCAGAGCGACTTCGACCGGTACCCGCACCTGGTGTTTGCACCGGCGATCGTGCTGCTGATCACGGTGCTGTGCCTGAACCAGGTCGGCGAGTACGTGCAGGAGAAGCTGAGCCCCAAGCAAGCCAAGATCTGACGCCGGGGAGGGGCCGATCCCGCCCAGTGACATCGTTGTTTGCGACGGCCGCGTGCCGGTGGTCTGGTACGTGAATGGGACTGAATTACACGATCGTTTCGAGTGACAGCCATGCCGGTGCGGACGTGCTCGGCTACCGCGACTACCTGCCGAGCGCGTGGCACGCCGAGTTCGACGAGTGGGCCAAGGACTACGCGTCGCCGTGGGACGACCTCGTCAACGACACCGCTTCGAAGAACTGGGATTCGGACCGCCGCACGGCCGACATGAACGCCGAGGGCATCGCCGCCGAGGTGATCTTCCCGAACACGATCCCGCCGTTCTTCGAAAGCATCGTCAACATCGTCACGCTGCCCAAGGACCAGGCCGCGTTCGATCGCCGGTGGGCCGGCCTCCAGGCTCACAACCGCTGGGTCGTCGACTTCTGCGAGCAACTGCCGGGCCGCCGCCGGGCGTTCCTCCAGGTGTTCCCGAACGACATCGCCGCCGCGGTCGACGAGGTCCGTTGGGGCCATGCGACCGGTGTGGTGTGCGGTGTGCTGCTGCCCGCCCCGCCGGCCAACCACCCCGCCGCGCCGCCGCTCTACGCCGACCACTACGAGCCGCTGTGGGATGTGTGCGAAGAGCTCGACCTGCCGGTCGCGCACCACTCGGGCAGCGGCATGGCCGAGCTGGTCGCCGACCACTGGGCGACCGGGGCGATCATGGCGACCGAGTTCAGCATGTTCACGAACCGCTCGCTGACGCACATGATCCTCGGCGGCGTGTTCGAGCGTCACCCGCGCCTGAAGTTCACGATGACCGAGCAGGGCCCCGGCAACGGCGCCCGCGAACTCGACGCGCTGTTCCACTTCGCCGAGAAGCGGCCGTGGATCAAGATGTTCATGCGCGGCGCCCAGGACAACCTGTCGCTGCTGCCCAGCGAGTACTTCCAGCGCAACTGCTACGTGGGCGCCAGCGTGGTCGGGCCCGAGGGCGTCGCCGTCGCCAAGTCGGTGGGCATCGACCGCTTCATGTGGGGCACCGACTACCCGCACCGCGAGGCCACCAGCCCGTACTCGCGCGAAGCACTGCGGCTGAGCCTGCCGGGCCTGACCGAGGCCGAGTGCCGCTCGTTCCTCGGCGAGGTCGCCGCCGGCATCTACGGGTTCGACCTCGACGCGCTCGCGCCGATCGCTGCCGAGTGGGGCCCGAGCGTCGACGAGTTGGCCCAGCCGCTCACCGAGGACGAGGTGCCCGCCGACAGCGAGTGGTTCCTCGACCGCGCGGTCGGGGCTCACGTCCTCCAGGTCTAGGCCGGCGACTGACGCGGCAACGACGCAGCGCGTGGCGGGTCGCCGGGTCCCGTTGAGTGGAAGGTCCGCTCGCGGCCGGTGGCCACGCTACGTACGGTGACGTCATGCAGCAGGGGGCTCGTCTGGTCATCGCCGGGGCGACGGGCAACGTCGCCTTGCCGGCAACGCTCGCGCTCGCCGAGCACTACGACGTCTGGGCCGTCGCCCGCTTCTCGCGGCCCGAGGCACGGGTCCGCCTGGAAGCCGGCGGCGTGCACTGCGTCGTCGCCGACCTGGAGGCGGGCGACGTGGCGGCAGTTCCTGCCGACGCCGAGTACGTGGTCAACTTCGCCGTCGCCAAGTCGGGCGACTGGGGCCGCGACCTCGATGCCAACGCGGGGGGCATCGGGGCGCTGATGCACCGCTGCCGCACGGCGCGGGCCGTGCTCCACTGTTCGACCACGGCCGTCTACCAGCCGGCCGCGGGGCCTCGTCGCGAGGACGCCTCGCTCGGTGACAACCACCGGGTGTGGCCGGCGATGGAGACCTACAGCATTTCCAAGATCGCCGCCGAGGCGGTGGCTCGGTCGTGCGCCCGGCAGCTCGTGCTGCCCACCACGATCGCCCGGCTCAACGTGCCGTACGGAGCGTTCGGGGGGTGGCCGGCAAGCCACCTCCAGGCGATGCTCGACGGGCACGCGATCCCCGTGCACGCCAGCGAGCCGAACATCTTCAACCCGATCCACCTCGACGACCTGATCGCCTCGATCCCGAAGCTGCTGGCCGTTGCGGCCGCGCCGGCCACCGTCGTCAACTGGGGTGGCAGCGAGCCGGTCTCGATCGAGGAGTGGTCGCGCTACCTCGGTGAACTGGTCGGCTTGGAACCGCGGTTCGCGGCCACCGACCAGACGATCCAAGGTGTGCAGATCGACACCGAGCGGATGCACCAGCTGATCGGCCCGACATCGGTGCACTGGACCGACGGCATGCGCCGGCTGGTCGAGCAACTGCACCCCGACCGGCTCGCCACGCGTACCTGAACGCCCCGCACCGTGCCGTCCAGTGCCTCCCCGCAGTGCGGCGGGGAGGCCCGTTTCGGCGCGCCGGTATGGGCTCCTGCCCGCCGGCCTCGCGACGCTTGGTTTCCCGGACAGTGAGACCGTAGGGTGGCTTTCGGGGCCGGTGTTCCCGACGATGTTGCCGTCGGTCGAGTGGCCGACCGTGTCTCTGCACGACAACCCTCGGGGGATTCATGAGATCGTTCAAGCAATGGGTTGCCGCGCTCACCGCGGCCGGGTTGGTGCTGGCCGCCTGCGGCGGCGGCGACGACGATGCTGGTGGGTCGACGGCTGCACCGCCTGCCGGCACCACTGCGCCGACCGCGTCGACGAGTCCGCCGACCGACGCAGCGTCGCCCGGTACGACCGACGCGGGCACGGAGGCCCCCGCCGGCGACGTGTGCACCGAGGAACGCAAGGGTGGCGAGCTGACGCTGACTGCCCGGGGCAGCTCGCGCGGGCTCGACCCGGCGATCAGCACTCTCGCCTCGGAGTACACCAGCCAGGAGGGCATCCCGTTCTACTCGATGCTGGCGTACTACGACGTCGAGACGAGCGAGACCGTGCCGGTGCTGGCCGAGTCGATCGAGCCGAACGCCGACGACACCGTGTGGACGGTGACGTTGCGCGAGGGCATCGAGTTCGGCAACGGCGACCCACTCGACGCGGCCGCACTGGTCGCCCACCTCGACCGGCACCTCGGCCCCGACAGCACGTCGCGGGTGCGCTCGGCCGTGATCTACGTGGTCGAGTCGTGGGCCGCGGTCGACGACCTGTCGGTCGACTTCACGCTGAACTTCCCGTACCCGGCCTTCCCGACGGTGCTGGCCGGCGAGATCGGCCTGGTGCAGAACACGGCCCTGGTCGAAGCCCGCGGCGAGTCGTTCGGCTCGAACCCCGAGGGCGCCGGGGCCGGCCCGTACGAGATCGTCGAGTACTCGCCGCCGGAACGGGTTGTCTTCGAGGCCAAAGACGACTGGTGGGGTGGCCCGGTGTGCATCCAGAAGCTCACCTACACGTTCATCCCCGAGATGCGCGCCAACTACGAGGCGTTCCTGCAGGGCGAGGTGGACTCGGTCCAGCTCTCGCGCGACCCGGCGTTGCGCGCCGAGGCGGTGGCGGCCGGCTACGAGGGCGCGGCGATGATGTACAACAGCGCGTTCACGCTCATGCCGAACGCCGGTTCGGGGCACACCGCCGATCTGCGGGTGCGTCAGGCGATGGCGTATGCGATCGACCCGGAGGTGATCAACCAGCGTGCGTGGGGTGGCGACGGTTGGGCCGGCAGCGGCCTGATCCACGAGGATTCGGTCTCGCTCGAGCCGACCACCGGCCTGTCGTACGACCCGGAGCGGGCGCGTGAGCTGCTCGACGAGTACAAGGCCGAGACGGGCTGGGACGGCTCCATCGAAGGACTCGCCGCGGCGCAGCCGGCCAGCAACGTGGAGGCCGCGTTGGCAGTGGCGGCGATGCTCAACGCGGTCGGGTTCAACGTCCAGGCCAACGTCGACACGCCACCGGCCGACCTGTTCTACCGGGTCGGGGTCGAGAAGAACTTCGAGTTGGTGCTGTCGTGGGGCGTTTACACCGGCGAGGCCGTGCTGTGGAACAGCCTGCGCCAGTGGCAGAGCGACAACCCGGCAAACCCGAACGGGTTCGCCAGCGAGGCGTACGACGCGGGGCTCGACGCGCTCCGCTCGGCACCCGACCAGGCCGCCTACCAGGCGGCGCTCGGACAGATCCAGGTGGCGATCGACACCGACATCCCATTCGTCATCTACGGCTCCGACCTGGGGCTGAGCCTGCTCAACCCGGCGGTGCACGGTGTCAAGCGTCACCAGGCCGGCGCGTTCATCTTCGACCAGGCGTACATCGAGCAGTAGCCGGCGAGCGCTGACGAAACCGTCACGGGCGGGGAGCTGGCTGGCTCCCCGCCCGTTGCGCGCGCTCGGTCAAGGTCACCCGGTGGCAGCTTCGGGCGGGGGCGTGAACTTGTGGCCCCAGAACGCCCCCTGGGTGATCGCGTAGGTCGGGCCGTGCTGGGGAATCCGCAGGCCGCCCCACCCGAGCTCGACGGCATACCGTTCGGGCGAGTACACGTAGAACGAGACCATGTGGTCGTTGGTGTGGCGCCCGAGCGTCTGCTGCATCGGCACGCCCAGTCGCTCGGCACGGTCGATCGCCAAGCCGACGTCGTCGAGCGTCTGCGCCTCGACCATCACGTGCACCAGCCTCCCCGGCCCCGGCATCGGCATGATGCCGAGCGTGTGGTGGCGCTCGTTGCAGGCCAGGAAGAACAATTCGCCGTCGCCGATGCGCATGTTGTTGCGTTCCCAGAACCCGAGCACCCGGGTGTAGAAGTCGTACGCGGCCGACACGTCCTCGACCGCCACGATCGCGTGCCCGAAGCCCTGCGCGCCGGTGACGAACCCGCTCACCAGCGGGGTGTCGAGCCGCACGTGCGTCAGCACCGGCCCGTAGAACGCCTCGATCGGGTTGCCGCCCGGGTCGCGGAACGAGATCAGGCCGGTCACCTGCCGCTGGGTGCACAGCGCGTCGTCGCCCTCGATGACCGCGACACCTTCGGCGCGCAGCGCGTCGGCCAGTTCGGCGAGTTCGCCGCGGTCGAGCACCTCGAACCCGAGGGCCCGGAGCCCGGGCGTGCCGGCGAGGTGCGTGGCCAGACGCGACGGGAAGTGGTCGATGCGGTAGTAGCGGCTGTCGTCGACGGGCGCGGGTGTGGGCATCAGTCCGAGGAACTCGCCGGCGAACACCTCCCACTCGGCCAGGTCGGTGACGTCGAGATGGATGTAGCCGAGTGATCGGATCGGCATCGGGTTCCTCCTGGAAGGGGTTGGCTCAGGTCGCGTCCGGTGGAGCCCGAACGCGGCTGCACGGGGTGCCCTGCCAGCATGGATCGGCCGCCAGTTGGCGCCGGGACGCCGATACCGGACAGCGGGATGACCGCTTGGCGCCGCTGCGGCGGTGCGCGGATACTCGTCGGCGTAGGGCAAGGTCGCACACGTCATGAAGGAGAGGTGGCCATGGGTCACGAAGTGCTTGGCAAGGTCGGCGAGATCGCCGACCACCTCAAGAAGTCCTCGGAGGGAGCCTGCAGCCTGGGCACGCTCGATACCGCGACGGTGCAGTACATGAAGGACGCGGGCGTGGTGCGCATGCTCCAGCCCAAGGACTTCGGCGGCTACGAGGCCACCCCGGCCGAGTTCTTCGAAGCGGTGATGGAGTTCGGCAAGTACGACGCTGCCGCTTGCTGGGTGGCCGGCGTCGTCGGTGTGCACCCCTGGGAGCTGGCGCTCAACGACGTGCGCCTCCAGGAAGAGGTGTGGGGCAGCGACCCCGACACGTGGGTCGCCTCGCCGTACGCGCCCTCGGGCGTCGCCGTCCCGGTCGACGGGGGCTACGTCTTCAACGGGCGCTGGTCGTTCTCGTCGGGTACCGACCACTGCGACTGGATCGTGCTCGGCGCCAAGGTGGGTGACCAGAACGGCAACCCGGTGATGCCGCCCGAGATGCTGCACATCATGCTGCCCCGGGCCGACTACACGATCGTCGACGACTCGTGGAACGTGATGGGCCTCGAAGGCACCGGCAGCAAGGACGTCATCGTCAAGGACGCGTTTATCCCCAGCTACCGGGCGATCGACGTGCCCAGGGTGATGGACGGCCGCGCGGCCGTCGAGGCCGGCCGTACCCAACCCCTGTACCGGCTGCCGTGGTCGTCGGTGTTCCCGAACGCGATCGGTGCGGCGATGGTCGGCATCTGCGAGGGGGTGCTGAACGCGGCGATCGAGTACCACAGCGATCGCCTGACCGTGATGGGCAGCCGTTCGCTCGACGACCCGTACGCCAACTCGGCGATCGCCGAGGCGGCGTCCGACATCCGGTCGGCCCGAGCCCAACTGCTGTACAACGCCCAGGAGATGTACGAGGTCGTGGTGCGCGGCGAGGAGGTGTCGTTCGCGATGCGTGCCGCCAGCCGGCGCGACCAGATCCGTGTCGCGTGGCGCGCGGTGCAGGCCGCCGACAAGGTGTTCGAGCACTGCGGCGGCAACGCGATCCGCATGGACAAGCCGCTCCAGCGCTTCTGGCGCGGCGCGCACGCCGGGCTCCAGCACGCGATCTTCACCTACGGCCCGGTCTACGACGCGTGGACCCGCACGGCCTGCGGGCAGACCCTCGACGGCCCGATGGCCGCCACGATCTGACACCTGGCACCGCACCTTGACCCTCGGTCGCTCGACGCTCGGGCAACCGAGGGTCATGCTGTTTTTCATCCTGCTCGCGCAGCTGTCGATCGTCGCCTCGCTGGCGTCGATCAACCTGACGTTGCCCGAGCTGCGCATCGAACTCGGGGCCAGCGACGGCCAGCTCCAGTGGGCGTTGGTGTCCGAGCAACTCGCCTACGCGGTGCTGCTGATCGTCGGCGGGCGGCTCGGCGACCTGTACGGGCGGCGGCGCCTGTATGTGATCGGTCTGGTCGGCTTCACCGGTGCGTCGTTGCTCGCGGCGCTGGCGGTGAGCCCCGAGTTCGTCATCGCTGCGCGCATGCTCCAGGGCATCTCGGGCGGGCTTGGGTCGCCACAGGTGTTGGCGATGATCCGCGACCACTTCGAGGGCGAGCAGCAGGCCCGGGCCTACGCCTGGTTCTCACTGGTGAGCGGGCTCGGCTTCACGATCGGCCAGGTCGCGTCCGGGGTGCTGATCAGCTCCGACCTGTTCGGCCTGGGCTGGCGGCTGCCGTTCCTCGCCGCCGCGCTCGGTACGTTCGTCGGCCTGTTCAGCCCCAGCCCGCCGCCGCCCATCCGGCCCAAGGCGCGCGCCCGCGACGTCGACGTCGGCGGGGCGCTGCTGCTGGCGGCCTCGGCGTTGCTGATCCTGTACCCCCTGATCCAGGGCCAAGAGGCCGGTTGGCCGCCGGTGTACTTCGTGGCGATGGCGCTGGCCGTGCCGACCGCCGTGATGTTCGTGCGCCGGCAGCAACGTCGCGCCCGTACCGGTGTCGCGCTGGTCGACGTGCGGCTCTTCAAGATCCCCACGTTCCGCGTCGCGGTCTGCCTGGGGGCGGTGTTCTCGATCACCGCGATGGCGCCGTTCTTCGTGCTCTCGTACACGCTCCAGAGCGGGTTCGGGTACAGCGCGATGGAGACCGCCCTCTACATGGCCGGCGGGCCGCTGTTCATGGTGCCGGCCTCGATGCTGTCGACGCGGGCGATCCGGCGCTTCGGGCGCGGTGTGTACGTGATCGGGGCGACCCTGTCGGCCGCCTCGGCGGTGGCCGTCTACCTCGTGGTGGGGGCGGGCGGGGCGCCCGCGCAGCCGCTCTGGCTGCTTCCCGCGCTGGCGATGCAAGGGTTCGGCCAAGGCCTGTTCCTGCCGGCGACGACGCTGGTACTGATGGCTCACATCCCGGGCCCCGACGCCAGCACCGCGGCGGCGGTGCACCAGACCGCCTCGCAGTTCGCCGGGGCGATCGGTATGGCGTCGTTCGGGGTGATCTATTTTGCCGCCCTCGGCGCTGGCACGGCGGCTCAGTCGTCGGCCGCGTTCAGCCACCTGGTGCCGGTGACCCTGGGCTGCACGGTCGCCCTGCTGCTCGCCAGCCGGATGATCCCCCGCTCGCTCCTGGGGGAACGCGCCCCGGCCCCCGTACCCGCGCCGGGCTGAACGGGCCTACCCGGCCGCCAGGGCGTGGCGCCGTGTCAGCAGCGGTAGGCCGAGCACGCAGCACGTCGCCCCGGTGACGACGATCACGACGTCGAGGCCGACCCGCTCGGCGAGCGCCCCGGTGACGACCCCGAGGATCGGGAAGATCCCGGCGAACGCCATCGTGTACAGCGACACCAGCCGCCCGCGCATGTGCTCGGGCGCTGCGCGCTGGATCAGGGTCAGCGCGTGCGCACTCGACGCGAACTGGAGCACACCGATTGCGAGCGAGGTGGCGACGGCGGCGGCAGGGGACGTGAACAGGCCGAACATCGCGAGTGCCACGCCGAACGCGACCACACCGATCGGCAACGTGGCCGAACCCAGCCGGTGGGCGACGCGTGGCAGCGCGATCACCCCGAGCACCGACCCCACGCCGAGCGCCCCCTGGATGAGCCCGTAGTAGTGCGCGCCGCGGTCGCTGTCGCCGTGGCCGAGGTATTCGGTGGCGTAGGAAGCCACCTGGGGTACGTAGCTCAGCCCGACCCCGCCGATCACCGCCGCGGCCAGCAGCGGCACGCCGATCTCCGCGTGCCGGCGCGCGTACTGCACCGCGTCGGCGATCGCTCGCACCGCTCCGGTTCGGGGCATCTTCGGCGACGTGTCCGGCCGGACCGTCATCCAAGCGGCGATCACGGCAAGGAACGTGATCGCGTTGATGTAGAACAGCCACGCCGACCCGACGATCGGCAGCAGCGCGCCGGCCACCGCGGGGCCGAAGATGCGGCTGCCCGAGTTGGTCATGGATTGCAGCGACACCGCGCTGGCGAGGTGTTCGCGCGGTACCAACGAGGGCACGATCGACTGTTGCACCGGGCCGGCCAGGGCCTGGAACGTGCCGTAGAGAAACGAGAGCGCGCTGAGGTTGGCCAGGTTCGCTTTGCCGCTGTCGGCCAGCACACCCACCGCGACCGCGCTGAGGGTGGCGAAGACCTGCGTGGCGACCAGCAGCTTCCGGCGGTCGAGGCGATCGGCCAGCACGCCGCTGACCTGCGAGAACAGCAGCAGCGGGATCAGCGAGAAGAAGTAGATCGTGCCGAGCGCGCTGTTCGACCCGGTGATCTCGTAGATCAGGAACGCGCGCGCGGCGATCAGTAACCAGTTGCCCGTCTGCGACACGAACGCCGCCAGGAACACCCGCCGGAACTCCGGATACGCCAACGCCCCGAACGTCGCGCTCGGCCTGCGGCCGGGGCGATCCGGGGCCTCGGCCAGCACGCCACCAGTCACTGGGCCAGTGTCACCCCGGCCGCAGGGCGAGGGCCGGCGGCCGACCCGTCCACCGGGATGGGCCGGCCGACCCACTCAGTAGTACACGGCGCGCCGTGCCGTTCTCGCTGAACGGGACGCCATGCGGACACGGCCCGCATTCGATGGTCACGATGGACGGACGCGCACGAAGTGCACCAGCATGAAGGGGGTTCCCGTGACCGAGACATGGGATTCAATCGACCGCTACATCGCGATTTCGTCGGACAGCCACGCCGGCGCCGATCTCCGTGACTACCGGCCGTACCTGGCCGCCAAGTACCACGACGAGTTCGACGCCTGGGCCGACACGTACGAAAGCCCGTACGACGACCTGATCCACCACACCGCCCATCGCAACTGGGACTCCGACTTCCGCATCGAGGAGATGGACGCCGACGGTGTGTCGGCCGAGATCATCATTCCCAACACGGTCCCACCGTTCTTCCCCACCAGCGCGCTGATCGTCGTGTCGCTGCCGCGCAACCGGGAAGAGTTCGAGTACCGCTGGGCCGGCGTGCAGGCGCACAACCGTTGGGTGGCCGACTTCGTCGCCCAGGAACCGGTGCGCCGGCGCGGCCTGCTCCAGCTGTTCCCCAACGACGTCGATGCCGCGCTCGACGAGATGCGCTGGGCAGCCGGCACCGGGGCGTTCGGGGGCATCCTCCTCGTGCCGGTGCCGCCCGGGCACCCGGTGCACCCCTTCTACCACGAGTGCTACGAGCCGCTGTGGTCGTTGTGCGAGGAGCTCGACTGGCCGGTCGCCGTGCACAACGGCACCGCACCCGACATGCCGATGGATCAGCTCGCCTCGAAGACGCTGGTGCTGCTGAAGGGCGGGGTCTCCAAGGAGATGATGATCACCGACATGCTCGTTGCCGGCGTGTTCGAACGGCACCCCAACCTCAAGATGGTGCCTACCGAGGAGGGGCTCAACTGGCTCCGCATCGCCCACGGCCTTGACATCTCGCTGGCGGCGATGCGTTCCGACGCGACCAACCGCACGATGGGTCAGTTCGGCGGGCCGCACATCGACATGCAGACGCTCAAGCCGAGCGAGTACGTCAAGCGCCAGGTGTACTGGGGCATCAGCGGGCCGGCCGCGGTGCCGGCCAACGTCGCCATGCGCTCAGAAGTGGGTGCCGACAAGCTGCTGTGGGGCACCGACTACCCCCACGAGGAGGGCACAACCCCGCACTCGAAGCAGCTGATCCGGTGGCTGTTCCACGAGGTCAGCGAGGAGGACACGCGCAAGATTCTCGGTGGCAACATCGCCGGCCTCTACGGGTTCGACCTCGACGCGCTGACCCCGATCGCCAAGCGGATCGGCCCCGTCGTCGCCGAGGTCCACACGCCGTTCACCGCCGCCGACATCGCCGAGCAGTGGAACCCGATCTCGGAGTGGATGGACCGCCCGTACGCGGGCGGCGCACTGCTCGAACGGGGCCGCGCCGCCGACGCCGACTTCTGACGGAGCCCGGAGAGGCGGGTTGACGACCGTCGACCCGCCTCTCTCCTGACCTGTCTGTCAGTCGATGTCGAAGTTGACGCCTTGGGCGAGCGGCAGCGCGGTCGAGTAGTTGATCGTGTTGGTGGCCCGGCGCATGTAGCCCTTCCAGGCGTCGCTGCCCGACTCGCGGCCGCCACCGGTTTCCTTCTCGCCGCCGAAGGCCCCACCGATCTCGGCGCCCGACGTGCCGATGTTGACGTTGGCGATGCCGCAGTCGCTGCTGGCGATGAAGCGCTCGGCCTCGCGCAGGTCGTTGGTGAAGATCGACGACGCCAGGCCCTGGGGCACCGAGTTGTGCAACGCCACGGCCTCGTCGAAGTCGTCGTAGGCGACCGCGTACAGGATCGGTGCGAACGTCTCGGTGTGCATCACGTCGCCGTGGGTCGGCATCGCCACCAGTGCGGGTGCCGCGTAGTAGGCGTCGGGGGCTGCGTCGGCGAGCGCCCGCTGGCCGCCGACCAACACGTCGCCGCCCTGCTCGCCGGCCGCGGTGAGCGCGCCGTGCATGCGTCCGAACGCATCGGCGTCGATCAGCGGGCCCACCAGCGTGCCGGCCGCCAGCGGGTCGCCGATCGGCAGGTTGCCGTAGACCTTGGCGATCCGGTCGATGAGTTGCTCGTGAACCGAGCGGTGGACGATCAGGCGGCGCAGCGTGGTGCAGCGCTGGCCGGCCGTGCCGGCGGCCGAGAACACGACGCCGCGCAGCGTCAGGTCGAGGTCGGCGGTGGGCGCCACGATCGCCGCGTTGTTGCCGCCGAGCTCAAGGATCGAGCGGCCGAACCGAGCGGCGACCACGGGGCCGACCTTGCGGCCCATCGCCGTCGAGCCGGTGGCCGACACGACCGGGAACGCCGGGTGGGCGACCAGCGCGGCCCCTGTGTCGGCATCGCCGAGCACGAGCTGGTGCAGATGCGCTGGCGCGCCTGCTTCGCGGGCGGCCTGGTCGAACAGGGCACTCACTGCGACCGCGGTCAGCGGCGTCTTGTCGCTCGGCTTCCACACGACCGAGTCGCCGCACACCAGCGCCAGGGCGGCGTTCCACGACCACACCGCGACGGGGAAGTTGAACGCCGAGATCACCGCCACCGGGCCGATCGGGTGCCACGTCTCCTGGAGGCGGTGGCCGGGGCGCTCGCTGGCGATCGTGAGGCCGTGCAGCTGGCGCGACAGGCCGACCGCGAACTCGCAGATGTCGATCATCTCCTGGACCTCGCCCAGGCCTTCCGAGCGGATCTTGCCGGCCTCGATCGACACCAGCTCGCCGAGCGCGTCGCGGTGTTCGCGGAGCAGTTCGCCGAGCCGGCGGACGAGGTGCCCGCGCACCGGGGCGGGCACCGTGCGCCATTGCTCGAACGCCTCGGTGGCGCGCTCGGCGACGCCGTCGATCTCGGCGGCGGTGGTACCGGGGCCGGCCGGCCCCAGTGAGCCGCCGCTGATCGGCGTGCGCGCCGGCTGGTCGCCCGAGGCGGCCGCGCCGAGTTGCGCCAGCAGCGCGCTCGTCCGGTCGGCCAGTTCGGCGGTGGTGGGGAGCGTCATCTCGGGAATCCTCGTAGCTGGGGTGATGTCGACAAGCTCAACCGCCGGTGGCGGTGAGGGCGGTGAGGGCGTCGGCCAGGATGTCGACGGCGGTGTCGGCCTGCTCGCGGGTGACCACCAGCGGCGGGGCCATGCGCACCGACTTGGCGCCACAGGTCAAGATCAGCAGGCCGCGCTCGAAGCACGCCTGCTCGACCGCGCCGGCGAGTTCGGCCGATGCCAGCTCGATGCCGATCATCAGGCCGCGCCCGCGCACCTGCTCGATCGCCGGCTGCTCGATGGCCAGTTCGGCGAGGCGGGTCATCAGGTGGTCGCCGACAGCGCTGGCGTTGGCAGCCAGTTCCTGCTCGACCAGGTCGAGCGTGGCGAGCGCCGCCGCGCACGCCACCGGGTTGCCGCCGAACGTCGACCCGTGCTTGCCGGGCGCCCACTGCATCAGGTCGGCCCGGGCGATCAGCGCCGCCAGCGGCAGGCCCGAGGCGAGACCCTTGCCGGCGGTGATGATGTCGGGCACCACTCCGTCGTGGTCGACCGCCCACATCTTGCCGGTGCGTCCGATGCCCGACTGCACTTCGTCGACGACGAGCAAGATGCCGTGCCGATCGCACAGGTCGCGCAGGTCGGCCAGCCAGCCGGCCGGAGGCACGATGTAGCCGCCCTCGCCCTGGATCGGCTCGACGAAGATCGCGGCGACGTCGCCGGGCTCGGTCGCGCGCTGGAACAGCACCTGCTCGATGTAGTCGGCGCCGGTGAGCTCGGCCTCCGAGCCGCCGGCCACGGTGTCGTAGGCGTACGGCGCGTGGTAGCCGCCGGGGGTGACGATGCCGAACCCGCTGCGGTACTTCGCCTTGCTGGCGGTGAGCGACAGGCTGCCCAGCGAGCGCCCGTGGAACGCCCCGTAGAAGGCGATCACGTTGGGGCGCCCGGTGTGGTGGCGGGCCAGCTTGAGCGCGCCCTCGACGGCCTCGGTGCCCGAGTTGGCGAGGAACACGCGGGCCGGCTGCATCGCCACGCTGGTGGCGAGCCGCTCGCACAGGTCGGCGTAGACCGGGTGGTAGAAGTCGGACGAGCAGTAGTGCAGGCAGTCGGCGGCCTGGGCCTGGACGGCGGCGGTGACGGCCGGGTGGTTGTGCCCGGCGGCGTTGACGGCGATGCCGGCGTTGAAGTCGAGGAACCGGTTGCCGTCGACGTCTTCGAGCACGATGCCTTCGCCGCGGGCGACCACCAGCGGGTACACGCGGGTGAGCGACGTGCTGCTGAACTGCTCGTCGCGGGCGATGACCGCGCGGGCGTTGGGCCCGGGCAGTTCGGTGGCGATCCGGGGGGCGTCGAGCGAGACGCCTGGTGCGACGTCGGGATCGAGTTCAGCAGCGGCGGTCATCGGCCTATTCTGGCACAGCTGATCCGCGACGCGACAGGGCTGGAATAGACATTCCGTCGACTCGGAGGCCAGTTCTGTGGAGCCGACACCGCGCGTTTCGTGCGTGAACAATGTGTTGCGGATGTTGACCGATGAGTCAGTTCGGGCAAGGATGCCCGGCAGCATTCAGCGAAAGGGGATATTCATGGGGGCACTGCGGGCGGCACGGCTGGCAGTCGTTGCGGGGGCATTCGCGGTGGCCGGCATCGCGCCCGCCGTCGCAGGTGCGCAGGACAACGCGACGGTGACGCTGACGATCGGGCTCACCCAAGACCTCGCGTCCCCGAACGTCACGGTCGGGTACCTCGTCTCCGACTTCGAGGTGTGGAACCTCCAGTACGCCGCCCTCACCAACAAGGCGGCCGACGACTTCGAGACGATCCCCGGGCTGGCCGAGTCGTGGGACGTGAGCGACGACGGGCTCACGGTGACGTACCACCTGCGCGAGGGGCTGCTGTGGAGCGACGGCGAGCCGCTCACTGCCGACGATGTCGTGTACACCATCGAGCGCAGCCGCGACGAGGAGTGGTTCAACCACTACGCGACGGTGCAGAACCTCACCGCCGAGGCACCCGACACCACCACGGTGGTGCTTACCTCGTCGGTTCCCGACCCGAAGCTGCCCACGATGGACGTGTACATCCTGCCCAAGCACATCTACGAGCAGTACGACGCCGACGCGATCGGCGACTACGACGCGATGGACGGGGTGGCCTCGGGGGCGTACAGCCTGAAGGAGTGGAACGCCGGGCAGGGCTGGACGATGGTCCGCAACCCGAACTACTTCGGCCCCGACAACGGCATCGACCAGATCGTGTTCCGCCTGTTCACGAACGTGTCGGCCGAGGTCGCCGCGCTCGAGACGGGCGAGATCGACGCGGCCCACAACCTCGACGCGTCGGCCTTCGAGCAGCTCACCGGCAAGGACCACATCGTCACCGTCGCCGGCCTCCAGGGCGGGTTCACCGAACTCGGCTGGAACGGCGGGGCAAGCGGGCTGGGTGACGGGCACCCGGCGTTGCTCGACCCGGCTGTGCGCCAGGCGATCTTCCACGCGGTCGACCGCAACGTCATCCTCAACCGGGTCAGCGCGGGGCTGGGGGCGGTGGGCACGACCATCTCGGTGTCGGCCGACCCGTCGTGGATCCCCGACCTGGGCGACGAGAACTGGGCCTACGACCCCGACCTGTCGAGGCAGTTGCTCGACGATGCGGGCTTCGTCGACGCCGACGGCGACGGCGTGCGCGACATGCCCGACGGCAGCCGCTCGCTGACGTTCCGGATCGTGCAGAAGGCCGACTCGGCGGCCGACGCGGCGATCGTCGAGTTCGTGTCGGGGTGGCTCGAGCAGATCGGCATCGCCACCGACGTGTCGACGATGGACGAGGACACGTTGTTCGAGGCCCAGGCATCGGCTGAGTACGACCTGTTCACGTGGGGCTGGACGCCGTACGTCGACCCCGACATCATGCTGTCGTACTTCACCTGTGCCCAGGTCACCACCGACCCCGACGAGCCCGGGTGGAACGACGCCAACTGGTGCAACGAGGAGTACGACGCCCTGTACGAGCAGCAGAAGGTCGAGCTCGACGAGGACGCGCGACGCGAGATCGTCGCCGAGATGCTCAAGCTGTTCAACCGCGAGGCGCCCTACCTGGTGCTCACGATGGACCCCGACCTCCAGGCCTACCGCACCGACCGGTTCACCGGCTGGACCCAGCAACCGGCGGGCACCGGCCCGGTGCTGTTCAACAACTCGTCGCCCACCTACGACAACCTCCGCGCGGTCGGGGCCGAGCCACCGGCCAACACGGACGGGCCCGAGGCGACCACGCCCGACGGTGGCACCGCACCGGCGGCGCCGGCCCCCACCACACCGGCCGACGACGACGACGGGTTCCCGGTGGTGCCCGTGGTGATCGGCGTGGCCGCGGTGGTCGTGCTCGGGGGCCTGATCGTTGCGCTCAAGCGGCGCGGCTCGTCCGACGAGCGGGAATGAGGGCGTGACCGAGCGAGGGTGTGGAGCGCGTGACGGAGTGAGGGTGTGACGTGTGAGGGCCGGTAGGCCGTGACCCCGCGGTTCGTCACCGGCAAGGTGCTCGGCTCGCTCGGCACGCTCGCGTTCGTCCTCGTCGTCAACTTCTTCCTGTTCCGCGTCGTCACCGACGACCCGATCGGGAAGATGTTCCGGGGCCGCAACGTCACCCCCGCCCAACTCGAGCGGCGGCGCCAGCAGTTCGGGCTCGACGGCACGAAGTGGGAGCAGTTCTGGTCGTACGTGAGCCAGACGGTGCGGGGCAACCTCGGCGACTCGATCGCCTCGGGGCGACCGGTCACCACCGAGATCCGGGCGGTGCTGTGGCCGACGATCTTCCTCGTCGGTACGGGCACGTTGCTGGCGATGGGTATCGGCGTGTTGTTCGGCATCTACGCCGGGTGGCGGCGCGGCAGCAAGTTCGACGTCGGCTCGTCGACGTTCTCGATGCTGACCTACTCGGTGCCCGACTTCTGGCTCGGCATGCTGCTGTTGATCGTGTTCTCGGTGAAGCTGCACTGGTTCCCGGTCGGCGGGTTCCAGGATTCGGGAAGCACCGCCACCGGGCTCGCCGCGTTGCTCGACCAGGCCCACCACATGGTGCTGCCGGCGGTGACGCTCGCGCTCGCCTACATCGGCGAGTACGCGATCGTGACGCGCGCCGCGCTGATCGACACGGTCAACGAGGACTACCTCCAGCTCGCCCGGGCGAAGGGCTTGCGCGACGCTCAGGTGCGCCGCCGCCACGCCGTACCGAACGCCCTGCTGCCCGTCGTGAGTCTGTCGGCGATCAACTTCGGGTTCGTGCTGTCGGGGGCGATCGCGGTCGAGTCGATCTACTCGTGGCCGGGCCTCGGGCGGGCGACGCTGCGGGCCATCAACGGGCCCGACTTCCCGATGCTCCAGGGCTTGTTCCTGCTGTTCAGCGCGTCGCTGATCGTCGCTAACCTGGTGGTCGACCTGCTGTACGCGTGGCTCGACCCGCGGGTGGCCGCGTGACGGTGCTGCGAGGTCTTCGTGCCGGCCGGTTGGTTGTGGGCGGGTTGTTCGGTGTGTCGTTGTTCGTTGCCGGCTTGGTGGTCGATGTGGGGGTGGCCGCGTGACGGTGCTGCGTCGCCTCCGCGCCGACAAGCTGGCGGTCGGCGGGCTGTTCGTGCTCGCGCTGTTCGTGTTGATGGCCGTGTTCGCGCCGCTGCTGGCCAACCGCAGCGGGCTGTCGGCGCTCGACTCGCTCGACAACCCGGCGTGGGCGCGTCCCAGCGGCGCGCACCTGCTCGGCACCGACCACCTGGGCCGCTCGGTATGGGCGCAGTTCGTGTGGGGCTCGCGGGTGAGCCTGCTGGTCGGCCTGGCTGCCACCGTGCTCACGATCGTGATCGGCGCGTCGGTCGGGGTGCTCTCCGGGTACGCCGGCGGGTGGACCGACGCGGTGCTGATGCGGCTGACCGACTGGTTCCTCGTGATCCCGTTCCTGCCGCTGGCGATCGTGCTGGCGGCGGTGCTGAACCGCTCGGTCTGGACGATCATCTTCGTGATCGGTATCACGTCGTGGCCGAGCGCGGCCCGTCTCGTGCGCTCGCAGGTGATGAGCGTCAAGCAGCGCCTGTACGTCGACCGCGCTCGCGCGCTCGGCGCCGGCCGTGGGCACATCATCGGACGCCACGTGATGCCGAACGTGGCCGGGCTGATCTTCGCCAACGTCACGCTGTCGGTGCCGATCTCGATCCTCACCGAGACCACCTTGTCGTTCCTCGGCCTCGGCGACCCGCGCCAGGCGTCGTGGGGCAAGACGATCGAGGAAGCGTTCGCTGCCGGGGCGATCACCCGCAACGCGTGGTGGTACTACATGCCCGCCGGGTTGGGCATCGCCGCGGTGGTACTCGCCTTCACCCTGTTCGGCCGGGCCTTGGAGGAGATCCTCGACCCCCGCCTCCAGGAGCGCCGATGACCGTCACCCTCCCATCGAACTCAGCGGCAGGAATTGTGGCGGACCCCACCGCAATTCCTGCCGCAGACATCGGGGCCTCTGTCAGCGGCAGGAACAGTGATGGCGGCCGCCACAATTCCTGCCGCTGTGTTGGGGGGTGGGGGTGACCGTGACTGCGCCGGTGTTGGAGCTGCGCGATCTGCACGTCACGTACGGCGGCACGGTGCCGGCGGTGCGCGGGGTGAACCTGGCGATCGGGCCGGGTGAGACGGTGGGGCTGGCGGGCGAGTCGGGGTGTGGCAAGTCGACCATCGCCGCGGCGGTGCTCCGGCTGTTGCCGAGGTCGGCGCAGGTGACCGGTGAGGTGCTGCTGGCCGGCGAGGACGTGTACGCGATGAAGCCGGGGCGGCTGCGGGCGGTGCGGTGGACGTCGGCGGCGATCGTGTTCCAGGGCGCGCTGCACTCGCTGAACCCGGTGCGCCGGGTGGGCGACCAGGTGGCCGAGGCGATCGAGCTGCACCCCGACCGGCTCGGCAACCAGCAGGGCAAGCTCACGCCGCGCGACGTGCGCCGGCGGGTCGCCGGGCTGTTCGAGGCGGTCGGCCTGCCGGCGGCCCGGGTGCGGGCCTACCCGCACCAACTGTCGGGTGGGCAGCGCCAGCGCGTGCTGATCGCGCTCGCCCTGGCGTGCGACCCGGTACTGCTGATCGCCGACGAGCCCACCACCGCGCTCGACGTGATGGTGCAGGCGCAAGTGCTGGAACTGCTCGCCGAGTTCCAGCGCGAACGCGGCCTGGCGCTGCTGTTCATCACCCACGACCTGTCGGTGCTCACCACCACCTGCGAGCGGCTGGCGGTGATGTACGCCGGGCGGATCGTCGAGGACGGGCCGGGCCACGACGTGTTCGGCGCGGCCGGGCACCCGTACTCGGCGGCGCTCGCCCGGGCGTTCCCCACGATCGGTGACCGGTCGTCGCGGATGGCACCGGCGGGCCTGCCCGGCGATCCCCCGCACCCGGGCGACCTGCCCCCCGGCTGCCCGTTCCACCCGCGGTGCGCGGTGTCGGTCGACGCCTGCACAACCCTCGACGTCGGCCTCCGCCAAGCCGCCCCCGGCCACACCGTGGCCTGCGTCCACGTCGGCGGCGCCGCAGAGTCGGGGGTGTCGTGACTGAGCCGGTGCTGTCGGTGCGTGGGGTTCACGTGCGCTACCGCGCCGGTGGCCGCGAGGTCCGTGCGGTCGATGGTGTCGACCTCGACGTGCAGCCGGGCGAGGTGCTCGCGCTGGTCGGCGAGTCGGGGTGTGGGAAGACGTCGCTGATCCGCTCGGTGATCGGTCTCGAACCGTTGGCCGAAGGAACGGTGACGTGCTCGGGCGTCACCGTGACGCGGTCGGCCGGCAGGCTCAAGCAGCTACGCCGGCTGGCGCAGATGATCTTCCAAGACCCCACCGGAGCGCTCAACCCGCGCCACACCGTGTTCCGGGCGGTGGCCGAGGGGGTCAAGATCCACAAGCTGCCGGGCGACGTCCGCGACATCGTGGCTGAGGCGCTGTCGCGGGCGGGGCTGCGGCCGCCCGAGCGGTTCATCGAGCGCTACCCGCACGAGTTGTCGGGTGGCCAGCGACAGCGCGTGCTGATCGCCGGGGCGATCGCCCTCGGCCCGCGGGTGCTGCTGGCCGACGAGCCGGTGGCGTCGCTCGACGCCTCGATCCGTGGCGAGATCCTGGCGTTGATGCGTGGCCTCGTCGACGACGAAGGAATCGCGATCGTGGCGGTCACCCACGACCTCGGGCTGGCGTGGAACATCGCCGACCGGATCGCCGTGATGTACCTCGGTCGGGTGGTCGAGATCGGGCCGACGGAGGAGGTGCTGACGAACCCGCAGCACCCCTACACGCGGGCGCTGCTGTCGGTGGTGCCCGAGGTCGAGCACATGGAGCAGACAATCCTCACGGGCGAACCGCCCGACCCGGCACGAATTCCTACCGGTTGCCGTTTCCACCCCCGCTGCCCGGTGGTCGCCAGCGGCGAGGCCGAGCGCCTCGGCATCCTCGCCCAATGCACCGGCGACGACGTGGCCCTGACCGAACGCGCCCCCGCCCACTCCGCCGCCTGCCACGCCAGCGGCTGACGCCGCGCGCTCGGCCCCGAACCGAGCCAGGTATGGATTGTTGGCAACGAGGCAACTCTGCGTACCTGGCTCCCGGGTCGCCGGCTGCACGGAGCCGATGGCGATGATCGCTGTGCCGAACACGTAAGCGACCATCGTGTGGGTCAGCACGGTCCGGCGGATGCGTGGCGAGCTGATCGCCGTGTCCGACACCGCTGGTCAGCGGGTGATGTTCCAGGTGCGTTCAGCGAATGGGTCGCCGTTGTGCCACACCCGCAGCGTGATTGCGGCGGTGAGGGTCGGGCCGTGCGACTCGACCAGCAATGTGGCTTCGGTGCGCACGTTGACCGTGCCGGTGTCGAGCGGCCAGGTGACCTCGTACGCGCTCGCACCCCGCGCCCATGCCCGTCCCGGATCGGTGGTCGACACGCCGACCTCGCCCTGGTAGTCGTCGACGATCTGCGCACCGTACGAGCCGTCGTAGGGGCCGCCGTAGCGGGTGGTGGCGATCGTGGCGTCGCCGAGCACGTCGTGTTCGATCTTCCACACGGCACCCTCGCGGGCGTCGCCGGTGGCCCCTGCTCCGGCGGGGAGCGGGGCCGACTCGGGCAGGTCGGCCAGCGGCAGCGACAACGTCAGGTGCTCGGGGTCGACGTCGATCGTGAGTGGGCCAGGGGGAGGCCAACAGTTCGGCCAGTCGGTGCCGGCGATGGCAAGCCGTAGGTGGTGCCCGGGCACCAGCGTCCACGTCGTGGCCTCGAGGGTGATCGCCACGTCGATCCACTCGCTGGGCACGAGCGGGCTCGGCTGCCGGCCCGGCTCGCCCGAGTCGTCGGCGGGCCACACGCCGCGGTGGGTCAGGTCGAGATACCCGCGGGTGACCAGTGCCGAGGTGCCGTCGGGGGAGACGTCGCAGAGCTTGACGCTCAAGTGCCCGTAGGCCTGATCGGAACAGACACGGAGCCCAGCCACCGGCGCGCCGACGAGGCTGGCCGGCACCTCGACCGCCTCGCTGACCGGCCAGTCGAAGCACAGTGAGCGGGCGTTGTCGAGCGACTGTTCCAACGGCTGGCCCCATGGCAGCGACCCTCCGCACGAGTTCCAGGCCGCCCAACCGACGTCGCCGCGCACCGGCAACGACCAGCCGGGCGCCCCGGCCCGGCGGGCGGCCGTGGCGCCGGCGAGCGCGAGCGTGCGCGCGCCGGACGCCGGCCAACCGTCGAGGTCGCGCCAGACGCCGGGTTGTACCGCCAGGTCGGGTGCCGGCGAGTCGGCAGGGGCGCGCACGTAGACCTGGCCGGGCGGGGTGGCGAGGCCCGGGCCGCCGCGCAGGTGCTGGTGGAACCAGGCGATCATCAGCGCGTCGTCGTCGACGTTCGGGCCGGGCAGCGCGGTGGTCGGCCCCTGGTGCACCCATGGACCGGCGAGCAGCCGCCACGGCAGCCCGTGGCGCTCCATCTCGGCGACGGTGCGGAACGTGTTGTTGCGGTACCCGTCGGCCCACCCGGCGATCAGCATCACCGGGCACCCCAGCCGTTCGTAGCCTGCGCCCCCGGGCCCGAGGCGGATCGAACCGCGCCGCCAGCTCGGGCCGTCGAGCGGGTGCCCCAACCACTCCGCCAGCCACGCCGGTGTCGCGTCCACGCGCCGCTGCCACTCGTCGCACCAGTCGTCTCCGAACACGGCCGGTACCGGCGGCAGCGCGTTCATCGCCACCATGTAGAGCGGGTAGTCGATCAGGTCGAGTTGGCGCAGCGCCCCGCCCATGTAGTGCACGTCGTCGGTGTACCGGTCGTCGGTGGCGTACGTGGCCACGACCGCGCCGAGGGCCGGCACGCCCTCCATCGCCATGTGCAACGAGTTGAACCCCGAGTACGAGGTGCCGAACATGCCGACCTTGCCGTTCGACCACGGCTGGGCGGCGAGCCACTCGATCGTGGCGCGCAGGTCGGCGCGCTCGACGTCGGCGTACTCGTCGGGCGCGATGCCCGACGATGACCCCGTCCCGCGGATGTCGAGCCGGCACACCGCGAACCCCGCCTCGGTGAACGTGCGGTACGCCGGCCGGTACGAGTCGGTGACGTCGTGTTGGCGGTACGGGAGTGCCTCGAGCAACGTCGCCAGCGGGCCGTCGCCGTCGGGCAGGTAGACCGTCGCGCACAACCGCTCGCCGTCCGGCGTGGGGATCCAGACGACCTCGTCTCGCATTGCCGGGACAGTACCCCGGGCGCCTACAGGTGCTTGGCGAACTGCCAGGCCCACGCGCTGTTGGTGCGGAACTCCGGCGTCGCACCGGTGAACGCCGTGGCCGCGACCGGGTCGCCGGCGAGTTGGTAGCGCAGCCAGGCGGTGATGTACCCGAGGAACCGGCCACCGGTTCCCTGGATCGTGTTGTGATCGGCCCACCGGAGCATTGCCACCGCCGCCGCGCCGGGCACCTGGTGGTAGTAGCCGACGTTGACGAGCGCGCTCGAGATCAGCAGATCGAGGCTGCCACCGACGAAGAACACGGGGGCCGTGAGCTGTGTGACGTCGTAGGCGTCGGCCGGCTTGCTGACCCAGATCTGGGCGGGCAGCGCGATCGGCACGGTGGTGGTGATCAGGTCGCTGCCGGCGATGCTCGCCCGCACCGAGCCGCCGGCGCCCTGCGAGTGGCCCACGGCGGCGACGTTGCCGGTGTCGATCGTGCCGAAGAAGGGGCTTGCCGGGTCGGCGTCGGCGGCCACCATGGCCCGCGCTCCTGCCAGGATCTCGGCGCCGGTTCCTGTCTGCGTGCTGGTCGAGGCGACGACGACGAAGCCCCACGAAGCGAGGTGGTCGAGCAGGCCGTTGTACTGCGACGGCACCGCGTCCGACCCGTTGCCCCAGGTCACCAGCGGGTGCCGCGTGCCGCCGTTGCCCAGCGTCGACGGGTACCGCACCTGGAAGGCGTATCCGGTTGCCGTGTCGGTGAACGAGGTGGTGGTGACCGTCGCCGCGCCAGGCGCGCGGTAGGTCGACTCGACCGACGAGGCGGCCGCGACCGGCGCCCGCGACGCCAGGGTGAACGCCGACACGCCGCAGGCGATCGCTCCGAACAACAATCCGTAGGTCGCTCGGCGACGCTGCATGTCGAACCCCCCGTTCGAGTGTGCGACGCCAGGGCTGGCGCCGGTGTGTGCGATTGAGTAACTTAGCACATGTTCGATCATTCGATCGAACCGAGACAGGCGCCGGGGGTGCCCGTCATCTGTGACGAGAGGGGAGAGGTTCATGCGTCGAACGACGGCAATGTTCCTGGTCGCGACGCTGGCGCTGGGCGTCGCCAGCGTGGTGTCGGCGGGCACCGCCAGCGGCGACGAGCCGGTCGGCGGCGCGCGGCTGTGCGACGAGGTGCTCGTGGAGATGAGCGATGGTGTTCGCCTGCACGCGTGGGTGAGCCGGCTCGCCCCCGACCAGGCACGCCCAGTGCTGCTCGAGATCGAGTCCTACAACGTGCCCAGCGACACCTGCCCCACCACGCTGCCGAGCGACGGCACGTCGGCCTACGTCGACCAAGGGTTGGTCGAGCGGTTCACGCTCGTGCACGTCAGCTACCGGGGCACCGGGTCGAGCGAGGGCGTGTTCGACATGACCGCGCCGCGCACCCAACTCGACGTCGACGAGGTCATCGACTGGGCCGCCGGGCAACCGTGGAGCGACGGTCGGATCGTGCTCACCGGGCAGTCGGGCACCGGCTTCGGCGCCCACCACGGGCTCGACGAGGACCCGGTGGTGGCCGCCGTGATCTACAGCAGTTGCGCCGACATGTACCGCTGCTTCCGGCGTGGGGGTGTCTACAACGCGCTGCCCGAGGTGTATCTGGCCCGCACCGAACTCGGGTGGGCGTTCGGCCTCGCTCAACGCCTCGCCCACGGCACGGCGAGCAACCCGGGCGCGGCCGCCCAGCAACTCGCGTTCGTCAATTACCTCGCCCGCACCAAGACCGAGCTCCGCAACACGCCGTGGTGGACCAGCCGCTCGGCGCTCGACACGCTTGCCAACGTCGACGTGCCGGTGCTGTACACCAGCGACGCCTACGACATCGTCAGCAGCTACGACGCCTACCTGCGCACCCCCGGCAGCCGGTTGGTGCTCGGGTTCGGTCACAGCACCGAGCCGGCGATCACCGCCAACCCCGATCGGCACGCCGAACTCGTGCGCAGCTACATCGACCGGTTCCTCGCCCACGTGGTGTTCAACGAGGACAACGGTGCCGACACCGACCCCGAGGTCGTGCTGATGACGAACACCGGCAGCACCGCCACCTGGCGTGCTGGGGCGACCTACATCCGGGGCGAGTCGGCGTGGCCACTGCCACAGACCGACTGGACCACGCTCTACCTGGCCGGTGGGCCGAGCGGCAGCGCCCTGTCGCTGAACGACGGCAAGCTCTCACCGAACGCGCCGGCCAACGGCGGCGACCTCGCGGTACTGCTGTCGACGCCCGACGTTCGGGTCGACTCGCGCACCACCAACTGGCTGCTCGGCGAGAACTTCCCGAGCGACCTGCGGGTCAACGAACTGCTCGGCCTTACGTACACCACGCCGGTGTTCACCGAGAACCTCGAACTCACCGGTCCGATCACGTTGCAACTGGCCGCGACCGCCACCGCGTCGAACTTCGACTGGTCGGTGCGCCTCACCGACGTGCACCCCGACGGTCGCAGCGAGTTCATCACCGACGGCTACCTGCGGGCCAACCTGCGCCAGGTCGACACCGCCAACTCGCTGTACGCGGACGGTCGGCTGGTGCGGCCGTTCTACCGCTTCGACAATCCGCAGCCGGTGCCGCTGCTGCAGCGCACCGACTACACGATCGAGATCATCCCCACCACCAACATCTTCCGGGCCGGCCACCGCCTCCGGCTCGACATCCTGCCGATCGTCGCCGGCGGCCTCGACTCGGTGCTCACGCTCGGTGTCGGGGCAGTCACGGTGCACCGCGGGGCGCAGGGCTCGCGCCTGCTGCTCCCCGTGATCCCCGCCGGATGCGACACGGCCGTGCCGCTGCGGGCGAGCGACCCGACCCTCACCTGCGCCGACAGCTACGCCGACGCGATCGACTAGCCAGCGACGAGCGGGCCGACGAGGGATGGGCCGGAGCGCCGGCGACGGATCGCGAGAAACCAGCTCGCGAGGAACCAGCTCGCGAGGAACCAGCGTCGGGTCGTCGCGTGTGCGCGAGCATGTCGGCATGGGCCGGCCACGCCGCACGATGTCCGAGACGGTGTCCACCACCGAGCGCGACGAGCGCATCCTCGGGCTGCTCGGCGACGCCGGGCGAGTCGAGATCGCCGTGCTCGCCGAACGGTTCGAGGTCAGCGAGATGACCGTGCGCCGCGACCTCGATCGGCTCGCCGGGCTGGGCCGGTTGCGGCGGGTCCGTGGCGGCGCGGTCGCGATCGGCCCGGAACCGTTCGCCCGGCGGTTCGCCCGCAACGCCGTCGCCAAGGACCGCATCGCCGACAAGCTGGTCGACCTGGTCGGTGACGGTGGGGCGATCGCGCTCGACGCGTCCACCACGGTGCAACGCCTGGCGTCGCGCCTGCAGGGGGTGTCGAACCTGATTGTGCTCACCAACGGGCCCGACACGTTCTTCGCCCTCCAGGACGTGGCCGGGGTCACGGCGATCCTCACCGGCGGCATGCTCGATCGGCGCACCGGTGGGCTGGTCGGGCCCGTGGCGGCGCGCTCGACCGCCGACCTCGCCGCGCGCTGCGCGTTCGTCTCGGCCACCGCCCTGGCGCCCGGGGTGGGCTCCACCGAGCAGACGCTCGAGGACGCCGATGCCAAGCTCGCCCTCGTGGCCGCCGCGTCGTCGGTCGTGTTGGCGGTCGATCACGCCAAACTCGGGCATCACGCCGCGGCCCGGTGTCTGACGCTCGACCGGGTCGACGTGTTGGTGACCGATCTCGACCCGGCCGACCACCGCCTCGACGACTACCGCGAGCACTGCCAGATCGTGTGATCCGCTGGCGGCTGGCGGATCGGCGACCGGGTGCGGCGGCACGAGCCTGGATCCACCGATCTGGCGGCTCGTTCCTCGCCGTCATCACGGTGAGTCCAGGCTCGTCAACGCTTTGCGTTCAAGCGCCACGCAGGCTGGGCTTCACTGGCGGTGCACCAGGGCCCAGGCCGACGCGACCGCCGTGGCCTGCAGCAACGCCGACTGGCAACCGCAGTAATCGGTGGATCCAGGATTAGTGTGCGGCCGTGGAGCGGACGCTGGAGCCCCGGTACTACGTGTCGGAGGCGACGTTCGATGCCGAACGCGAGCGGCTGTGGGCGCGCCAGTGGGTGCTCGTCGGGCGTGACGATGCGCTGACCCGATCCGGCGACCGGATGCTCGTGGACGTGGCCGGGAGTTCGGTGGTGGTCGTGCGCGGCGATGACGAAACGGGTGGAGGTGTGCTGCGCGGGTTCCACAACGTGTGCCGGCACCGCGGGGCCGAACTGCTCGACACCGGCGGGCTCACGCCAGCCGACCTGCCGGCGTGCGGCTCGTTCGGCTCGGTGATCAAGTGCCCGTACCACTCGTGGGCGTACGGTCTCGACGGCACACTCCGGCACGCGCCGTTCGTCGACCGTGTCGACGCCGGCGAGCTTGCCGGCGTACGCCTGCACCCCGTGGCCGTCGACACGTGGGGAGGGTTCGTGTTTGTGCACCTCGGGCAGCCCGAGCAGACGCTCGCCGAGCAGATCGGCGCGGTAGCTGGGCGCACCGCGCGGTACCCGCTCGCCGACCTCCGGGTCGGGCTCACCCTGCGTTACGAAGTCGCCGCCAACTGGAAGGTGCTCGCCGAGAACTACAACGAGTGCTACCACTGCGGCCCGGTGCACCCCGAGCTGTGCGACCTCGTCCCGGCGTTCCGGCGCGGTGGCGACGGGCTCGAGTGGCCCGACGGCATCCCGCATCGCGACGGGGCGTGGACATTCACCACCACCGGTACCACCAACCGGGCACCGTTCCCCGGCCTCGACGACGCCGAACGGGTGCGTCACAAGGGCGAGTTGGTCTACCCGAACCTGTTGCTGTCGCTGTCGGCCGACCATGTGGCCGCGTTCCGGCTCGAACCCCGCGGCCCGGCCCACACCACGGTCGTGTGCGAGCTGCTGTTCCACCCCGAGGCGATCGCCGACGCCGGCTTCGACCCGTCGGATGCGGGCGACCTGTGGCACCTCGTCAACCTCCAGGACTGGGCGATCTGCGAGTCGGTGCAACGCGGCATGAGTTCGCCGGCGTGGACCGGTGGCTGGATGGCACCGACCGAGGACGCGGCGGCCGAGATCACGCGGTGGTACCTGCCGTTGATGGAGCAGGCATGACCGCGTTCGACCCGCCCGAATTCGATGTCGCGGTGGTGGGCTTGGGTGGGCTCGGCTCGGCTGCCGCGTACTGGGCTGCCCGCGACGGCCGGCGGGTCGTCGGGTTCGAGCAGTTCGAGCTGGGCCACGTGCGCGGGGCCAGCCACGACCGCAGCCGGATCATCCGTCGCTCGTACCACACGCCCGGTTACGTCGCGCTCGCCGCCGAGGCGTACGACGCGTGGGCGGTGGTCGAGGCCGACGGCGGTGCGCAGATCGTCACCACCACCGGCGGGCTCGACCTGTTTCCGCCGGGCGCGGCGATCGACCCCGGCCCGTACCGCTCCAGCCTGGAGGCGTGCGGTGTGCCGTACGAGTGGCTCGACGCGGCCGAGATCCGCCGCCGCTGGCCGGCGTTCGCCCGCGGCGCGCTGGTCACCGACGACGTGGCCGGGCTGTACTCCGACGTCAGTGGGGTCGTGCCGGCCGGCCCGGCCACCGCCGAGTTGCAGCGCCTCGCCGCGGCCCACGGCGCCGAGCTGCGGGCGCACTCACCGGTCGCCGCGGTCCGGCCACACGGCGGCGAGGTCGATGTCGTGCTCGCCGACGGCACCACCGTCCGGGTCGGATCGGTGGTCATCGCGGCTGATGCGTGGACGAACCGCCTGCTCGAACCGCTCGGCGCGGCGATTCCACTCGTCACCACCCGCGAGCAGGTCAGCTACTACCCGCCCCACGCGGGCGAGTCGATCGACGACCTCGCCGTCGGCCGGTTCCCGCTGTGGATCTGGATGGACGACCCGAGCTTCTACGGGTTCCCCGAGTACGGCCTGGCCGGCCACGCCAAGGTGTCGGAGGACTGCGGGGGCGCCGAGGTCGACCCCGACACGCGCACGTTCGACCCCGACCCGACGATGGAGCAGCGCGCCGGCGAGTTCCTGGCGGCGCTGGTGGGCGACCGGTTCGCCGCGCCCCAGACCACCACGTGCCTGTACACGTTGACGTCCGACCGCGACTTCGTGCTCGACCACCTGCCCGAGCACCCGAACGTGGTGGTCGGCCTGGGTGCCGCGCACGCCTTCAAGTTCGCCGCCTGGTTCGGCAAGGAGTTGGCCGCGCTGGCCGGTGGTGCGGGGCGCCGCGAGGAGCTGGCACCGTTCCGCTTCGACCGGCCGAGCCTGCACGCCCCGACCGACCGCGCCAGCTGGATGGTGTGACGACCCGGCGGTAACGACCGGGTCAGAACAGGCGGAGTTCGTCGGGTTGGATGCCGCGCAGCTCGTCGTAGTCGACCACCACGACGTTGAAGCCGCGGGCTTCGGCGATGACCCTGGCCTGGGGCTTGACCTGCTGGGCGACGAACACGCCGCGCAGGTCGCCGAGCGACGAGTCGAGCTGGAGCCGTTCGATGTAGCGGGCGAGCTGCTCGACGCCGTCGATCTCGCCGCGGCGCTTGACCTCGACCACCACGGTCGACCCGTCGGCCGCCCGGCACAGCAGGTCGACCGGCCCGATCGCGGTCGGGTACTCGCGGCGGATCAGGGCCAGCCCGGGTTCGATCACCTCGGGGGTCGCTGCCAGCAGCTCTTGGAGGTGGGCTTCGACGCCGTCCTTCTGGAGCCCCGGGTCGTCGCCGAGCACATGCGTGGTGTCGGCGAGCACCTCGTGGAGTGTGATCGTCAGCGTCTCGCCGGCCGGGTTCGTGACGGTCCACACGCCGGCCGTTCCGTCCATGTGTTCGACCAGCTTGTTCGGCGCGTTCATCCAGTTCAGGGGCTTGTAGGCACCGCCGTCGGCATGGATCGCGACGCACCCGTCGGCCTTCACCATGATGAGCCGGTTGGCTTCGGGGAGGTGCGCGGCAAGCCTTCCGGCGTAGTCGACCGAGCAGCGGGCAATCAGCAAGCGCACGGCCAGCGAGGCTAGCGAGGTGGGCGGCGGGCCAGCGGGGGGGGGGGCGTCAGCCTGGATCCACCGAACGCTGCGGTCGCGAGTCGGCGTTGCCGCCGGGCAGGGCGGTCGCGTCGTCGTTGGCTTCGGTGCACCGTTCGTGGGACCCAGCCTGCGTGGCGCTTGAACGCAAAGCGTTGACGAGCCTGGATTCGCCGGGATGGCGGCGAGGAACGAGTCGCCAGATCGGTGGAACCAGGGTCAGTGCGAGCCGTGGGCGCTGTTGCAGAAGTGTTCGTCGCCGGCCTCGACCTGTCCGGCCCCGATGCCCTCGAGCGCGGCGAACGGGCCGCACGGGTTGGGCGTGATCCACACGTGGATCATCGGCGACAGGCCGAGGTCGACCAGTGGTGGCTGGCACGTGCCGCCGATCGGCTTGGTGCCGGCCACGCTGGGCGCCACCGGGTCGGCGGTGAAGCACAGGTCGCCGTGGACGTGCCACTGCATCAGCGGCCCACCCCAGTCGGGCACGTCGGCGAGGTCGGTGCCGTTGGGCAGCATGAACATCGCCGACACGAGCTGCTTCGAGCCGTCGGGCTGCGGCTCGTACACGAGGCTTTCGGGGTAGTGCGGGTTGAGCCACACGTCGTCGTCGATCCAGTCCCACTGGATGTAGTGCTCGTGCCCGGTGCCACCGTCGAGGATCGAGTGGAACCCGGCCGCCTCGGCCACCGCCGGGTCGGCCCACTGGGGCAGGTTACGCACCGTGTCGGCGACGAGGTTCTCGGCGAACGCCTGCTGTTCGAGCGTGACGCCGTCGATGCCGCCGAGGTTGATCGGCTTGGTGGGGTCGTAGGGCATCGCCACCACGGTGGCACCGTGGCCGTGATCGGTGCCGTGACCAGCGCCGTGGTCGTGCCCGGCGCACAGGTCGACCCGTTCGGCGCTGCTGATCTCGCCTGCCTGGCCGGCGCCGTGGCCTTCCAGGGCGGCGAACGGCCCGCACTCGTGGGGTGCGATCCACACGTGCACCATCGGGAACTGGCCGCCCGTGTTGACCGTGTCGGGTGGGCAGTTTCCGGCCTCGTCGGTGACACCCCGGACGACGAAATCGCCGGTGGCGCTGCTGCCCCAGCACAGGTTCGTGTGGTTGTGCCATTGCATCAGTGGGCCGGCGAAGTCGGCGATCGCCGGGTCGTCGAGCGAGGTCGCCTGGGCGATGTACATGGCCGACACGAGCGTGCGGTCGGTGGTGTCGGCGATGTCGCCGACCTGGAACACGAGCGACTCGGGTGCGGTGGGATCGAGCACCTTGTCGTCACCGAGCATCGAGAAGTTGATGAAGTGCTCGAACCCGGTACCCGCATCGCCGATCGAGCGATAGCCGAGCGCCTCCAGCGAGGTGACGTCGGCAAACGCCGGGAGGTCGCGCATCGTGTCGACGACCAGCTGCTCGGCGCGGGCCTGCTGGTCGGTCGTCACGCCCGGCACGCCGGAGAAGTCGATCGGCTGCGACGGGTCCCACGGGCGCGGCCACGCCGGTGGTTCCGGCTCGCCTGTCGCGGCGACCGGGTCGGCCGTGACGGCGTGGCTGTGACCGTCGCCGGCTGTGTCGTGGCCGTGGTCGTCGCCGGCCGTGCCGTCGTCGTGGCTGTGGTTCGCAGCAGCGCCGTTGGGTGTCGCTTCGGCCGGTTCGTCGTGGCTGTGTGCGACCGCGACCGCGTCGGTGGCGGGCCCGTCGTGGCTGTGGTTGTCGGTGGCGTGGCTGTGCCCATCGCCGGGTGCGGCTTCGTCGTGGCTGTGCCCGCCGTGGTCGTGGTTGGTGATGTCGAACATGCCCGGGATCACGAGCGCGGCGACGACCACCGACGCGCTGGCCAACCCCCGGCGCGGGTTGGCGGGTGCCAGGTCGAGCATCGTCGTCAGCGCTGTGAGGGCGGCGACGAGGGCGAGGATCGCGGCCGCCGTGTCGGCCAGGCCGGGTTGCTCGGCGACCTCGAGGCCGGGAATGTCGCTGAGGCCGGTGAACCGCGTCAGCAACCACCCGCCGGCGGCGGCCAGGTTGACGGCTACCAGCGCGACCGCGGCAGCCCGCCCGGAGCGAACGAAGCCGGCGACGGCCACCGCGCCCTGCATCACGGCGAGCGCGAGGAAGATCCGTGCCAGCGCCTTCGTATCGGCGTGCGCTCCGCACGCGGCGGCATGGAGCACGGCCGCTCCTGCCGACGCCACCGCCGCGATCAGCAACGAGTTGCCAGCTGGCGCGGCGGGCGTGACGTCTGCTGGCTTCCCCCCGGATTCCATGCAGGGAGTGTAGGAGCGCGTCAGCCCCAGAGCGCCTTCAGAGCGGGCTCGGCGAGTTCGGGGCGGCAGATCATCAGGTCGGGGAGCCACGGGTCGGGGTCGTTGTAGACGATCGGCGACCCGTCGATCCGGCTGACGTGGAGGCCGGCCGCCAGCGCCACCGCGGCGGGCGCGGCCGAGTCCCACTGGTACTGCCCGCCGTCGTGCACGTAGATGTCGGCGTGGCCGAGCACCACCGCCATCGCCTTGGCCCCGGCCGACCCCAGCCGCACGGCCTCGCATCCGAGCGCGTGCGCCACGATCGCCGCCGAGTGCGGCACCCGTGTGCGCGACGTGATCAGGCGCGGCCGGTCGCGGTTCTGCTCGGGAACCACTGGCGCCGGGTCGGCGGCCAGCACCAGGCCGAGTGCGGGCAGCGCCACCGCGCCGGCGACGAAGTGGTCGGTGTCCCACAGGGCGACGTGCACGGCCCAGTCGTCGCGGCCCGGCTCGCCGAACTCGCGGGTGCCGTCGAGCGGGTCGACGATCCACACCCGCGCCGAGCCGAACCGCCGCGGGTCTTCGGCACCCTCCTCGTCGAGCACGGCGTCGTCGGGCCGGTGCTGGCGCAGCTCGTCGGCCAGGAACCGGTGGCTGGCGGCGTCGCCGCCGTCCATCACGTCCCACGAGTGTGCCCCGGCGTCCCACATCTGCTGACGCAACGCGACCAGTCGCTCGCCGGCCTGCCGGGCGAGTCGGGTCGTGAGTTCCGTGTCGGTTTCGGGGGGCATGCGGCCCCCAGTATGTCGGGGCAGGTCGAAACCACTTCGCTTTGGTGGCGCACGTAGCCTCTCGGAAATGGCGACAGCCCGGCTGTTCGTGTGCGTGTGGCCCGACGACGATGCGAGCGCGGAGTTGCGCCTGCTGCATCGCAAGGACCAACCCGGCGTGCGGTTCGTGCCCGAACAGAACTGGCACGTCACGCTGCGGTTTCTCGGCGAGGCCGACCCGCGGCCGGTCGCCGAGGCGCTCGCCGGCGTGCGCGTCGACCCGGCCGAGGTGATGCTCGGGCCGGTCGTCGAGTTGCTGTCGGATCACTCGGTGATCGTCGCCGCCGAGGGCCTCGACGAGTGGGCGGAAGCGGTCAACCGTGCTACCCGTGGGCTCGGCACGGCAGCGATCCGCAAGCGCTACGTGGGCCACGTCACGCTGGCGCGGCTGTCCGGCCGGGCACGACGCGGGCAGGGCCGTCTGCCGGGCGTGATCGGCACGCCGGTCGCGGCGTCGTTCCGCGCCACCGAACTGGCCCTGGTGATGAGCCACCTCGGCCCGGCCGGTGCGCGCTACGAGACGCTCGCCACGTTCCCCGCGGTGGGCACCGGCCGATGAAGCTCGACGTGCGCAACCCGGCCCAGGGCGTGCTGGTCGCGTTCGTCACCCTCAGCTTGATCGGCACGTTGCTGCTGCGCCTGCCGTGGGCGCTCAACGACGGCGTCGAGATGGCCTGGTTCGACACGCTGTTCTGGGGCACCTCGGCGTCGACGATCACCGGCCTGACCACCGTCGACATCTCGGCCTTCTCGGCGTTCGGCGAGGTGGTGATCCTCGTGCTGATGCAGGTGGGCGGGTTCGGCATCATGACGATCGGTTCGGTGCTCGCGCTGGTGATGTCGCGCCGGCTGGGCATCCGCCGGCGCCTGCTCGCTCAGACCGAACTGGGCGCGGCGATCGAGATGGGCGAGATGCGCAGCTTGCTCCAGGCGATCGCCCGCTTCACGCTGTGCGCCGAGGCGGTGCTCGCGATCGTGCTGTTCTCCGTGTTTACGCTGCGCCACGACGTCGCCCCCGGCCGGGCGGCCTACAGCGCCGTGTTCCATGCCGTGTCGGCCTGGAACAACGCCGGCATCGCGTTGCGCTCCGACAGCTTGGCGGCCTACGGCAGCGACCCGCTGGTACTGCTGCCGGTGAGCGTCGTGTTCGTCGTCGGCGGGCTCGGGTTCCCGATCCTGGTCGAGTTCGTGCGCCGCGTGCCGCGCCGCCGGTGGGCGTTGAACACGCGGATCACGTTGCTCGCCACGGCCGTGTTGCTGGTGATCGGGCCACTGCTGGTGCTCGTGCTCGAGTGGAGCAACGAAGCGACGCTCGGCCCGATGGGTGCGCCTCACAAGCTGCTCACGGCGTGGTTCCAGGGGGCCACGCCGCGCACCGCCGGGTTCCACACGTTCGACATCGCCGCCCAGCGCGAGCCCACCCTCAACCTCCAGACCGCGCTGATGTTCATCGGCGCCGGCCCGGCATCCACCAGCGGCGGCATCAAGGTCACCACGTTCGCCGTGCTCGGGTTCGCGATGTGGTCCGAGGTGCGCGGCGACCCCGACGTGAACGTGTTCCGGAGGCGGCTCTCGCCGGCTGCGATTCGCCAGGCGATGACGATGGCGTTGCTCGCCGTCGGCGTGGTGTTCGGCACCGGCATCCTGCTCAGTTCGGTGTCCGACTTCAGCTTCACGCGCACGCTGTTCGAGTCGGCATCGGCGTTCGGCACCACCGGCTTGTCCACCGGCGTGACCGCGGGCGCACCGGCCGTCGGCCAGTGGGCACTGCTGCTGATGATGCTGGTCGGCCGCGTCGGCCCGATGACGTTCGTCACCGCGTTGGCGTTGCGCGAGACGCGGCGCGCGTACCGTTTCGCCGAGGAACGCCCGATCATCGGGTAGCCGACCGGCACGAGCGAAGGAACAGAGGGAGCGACGCGATGGCAGAGGGCATCATCCACTCGGTGCTCAGCGGGCTCACCAACCGCGTCGAGCATCGCGGCGAGATCATCGTGATCGGCCTCGGCCGGTTCGGCGCGTCACTCGCCACCACGCTGACCACGATGGACCTCGAGGTGCTCGGCGTCGACGCCGACCCCGAGCGGGTGCAGGAGCTGGCCGACGTGCTCACCCAGGTGGTCGAGGCCGACGCCACCAGCGAGCGTGCCCTGCGCCAGCTCGGCGCGCAGGATGCGGTGACGGTGGCGGTGTGCATCGGCGACGTCGAAGCCAGCGTGCTGGCGTGCGCGGCGCTGGCCGACCTGGGGGTGCCGAACGTGTGGGCCAAGGCGATCTCGGCCGCCCACGGCAAGATCCTCCAGCGCGTCGGTGCCCATCACGTCGTGTTCCCCGAAGCCGACATGGGCAGCCGGGTGGCGCACCTGGTCACCGGCCAGATCGTCGACTTCGTCGCCCTCGACGACGACTTCGTGCTGGCCGAACTGTTTGCCCCCGGCGAGCTGGTCGGGGTGGCGCTCGGCGAGTCCGACCTGCGCGCGAAGTACCACGTGACGGTGGTGTGTGTGAAGCCGCACGGCGGCCAGTTCACCTACGCCGACCGCGACACGGTGCTGGAATCCACCGACCTGATCGTCATCGCCGGCCACCGCTCCCACGTCAGCCGCTTCACCAAAACCAACTAGCCTGGGAACATGCGTTCGTCGGCGACGATTCTTCACGCCGACCTCGATTCGTTCTACGCGTCGGTGGCCCAGCGCGACGACCCGGCCTTGCGTGGGCGGCCGGTGGCGGTGGGGCACGGCATCGTGCTGGCCGCCAGCTACGAAGCCAAGCGGCGTGGCGTGTACACCCCGATGCCGGGCTGGAAGGCCCGCCAGCTGTGCCCCGACCTGGTAGTCGTCGAGCCTCGCTTCGACGACTACATGGCGGCCAGCAAGGCCGTCTTCGAGATCTTCCACGACACGACGCCACTGGTCGAGGGGCTGTCGGTCGACGAGGCGTTCCTCGACGTCGCCGGGCTGGCACGTGTGTCGGGTTCACCCGCCGCGATCGCCGAGCGGTTACGGGCTCGAGTGCACGACGACGTCGGCCTGGCGATCACGGTCGGGGTGGCGCGCACGAAGTTCCTCGCCAAGGTCGCCTCGGGCGTGGCCAAGCCCGATGGGCTGTTGGTGGTGGAACCCGACGACGAGTTGCGCTTCTTGCACGGCCTACCGGTCGGGCGGTTGTGGGGCGTCGGCCCGGTCACGCAACGCAAGCTCAGCGACCGCGGCGTGCACTCGGTGGGCGAGGTCGCCGCGCTGGGCGAGGCCAACCTGGTCGCGATGCTGGGTGCGGCCGCGGGCCGGCACCTGTTCGCGCTCGCCCACAACCGCGACCCGCGCCCGATCGACACCGGGCGCCGGCGCAAGTCGATCGGGGCTCAGCACGCGCTCGGCCGCGGGCCGCGCGACGTCACCGAGATCGAACCGATCCTGCTCGGCCTGGTCGACAAGGTCGCCCGGCGCCTGCGCGCGGCCGAGCGCCGGGGTCGCACCGTCACGGTGCGGCTGCGGTTCGGCGACATGGTCGCGGTCACGCGGGCGCGCACGCTGAGCCACGCCACTGACGACACGGCCGTGCTCGCCGACGTAGCGCTGGCGATCCTGCGCGACGAGGCCGACGCCGTACAGACGCGGGGCAGTTCGCTGATCGGCGTGTCGGTGGCCGACCTGGTCGATCGCGGGGCCGGCGGCGACGCCACCCAGCTCACGCTGTCGTTCGGCACCAAGCCCACCGACGGCCTCGACGCGGCGCTCGACGAGCTGCGCCAGCGCTTCGGCGCCGGGGCCATCACCCGCGGATCGCTGCTCGGCCGAGACGCCGGGTTCGAAGCGCCCAAACTCCCCGACTGAGTAGCTGAGAAGTAGCGGGTCAGGTGGGTTCGGCGAGGATCGAGTCGATCGGCAGTGCGCGGCGCTTGGTGGGCGAGACGCCGCCGAAGTAGCCGCCGGCGATCTCGTGGTCGTACGCGTGCTGGAGGCACTCGGCCTTCACCGGGCAGGCGCTGCACAGCTGCACCGTCTCGCGCGAGAGGCTCCGGCCGGCTTCGACGAAGAACTGGTCGAGTGCGTCGAGGCTCAACTCACCGCATGCGGCGTGGCGTAGCCACCCGTAGTCGCTGGCGTTCTCGATCAGCTCGGCGAGGCTCTGGATAGTCGTCATGTACGCATCCCTCTGACGTGGCGGGTGGTGACGCCGGGGACCGTACGGTGGTGCCGAATGCCGACATCCTCATGTCAGGCGGCTGTGAGGTGACGTAAGGAGAACGTCAGGTCGGCCCTGTTCGCGTCAGCGCGTGGAGTGTCGGGCCAACTCGATCAACTCGGCCTGCGACGTCACCCCGGCCTTGCGGAAGACCGACTTGAGGTGATTGCGGATCGTGTGCGTGCTGAGGTACAGCCGCGGTGCGATCGATGCCACCCGGTACCCGCGCAACAACAGGTCGACGATCTCGCGCTCGCGCGCCGACAGGTCGATGCCGGCCAGCGCGCCGCCGTGAGCCGGCGACTCGGGGGCCGCGCTCCGATGCGCGACCGCAGCGTCCGTGGGGTCGGCGCCGAACTCCGGTCGCAGTAGGACGAGCACTTCGCGGCGACCCGACCATCGCTGGACGAACGGCGGGTAGCTCTCGATGGTCACCGCTTGGCGGGCGCTGGTGGCGTCGATCAGTTCGATCGGCCACTGCCGGCGCTGCTCGCCCGCCATCAACACCTCGATCGTCGCCGGCTTGCCGTCGACCCGTCGGGGGCGGAACATGTCCCAGGTCATCCCGCGGCGACGGGCGTCGTCGGCACCGATCGCCAAGATGCGCGTGGCCGTGGCGTTGGCATGAAGCAGTTCTCCGTGCTCGTCGATCCACACCACGCCGAACCCGAGCGCGTCGAGCGCGACCTGATGGCGCTCGAGTTCGGCCGCAGAGCCGGCCGGTTCCATCTCGCCATGGAGCACGAGGGTGCTGCCCGGTGGGGTGGGCGACCAGGTGTGGTCGGCCGGGGCGTTGTCGGGCGGGGGGTCGCTGCCGTGCAGGTGGTTGTACTGGAGCACGTCGGGTGTCCCTTCTCGTACCGGGCCGGGGTCCCGGAACTTTGTAGACAGTATTCTTGACCACTTTCTGACAGTGGTTGACCACTGACCGAGATTGCGACCCACCATAGGTCATGGAACGACTCATTTCGCACTCGGAGTGGCCAATCTGACGCTCCGCGCACTTGTTATCGCGCGATCGGTGGGTCAACTGGTCAGACCAACAGTTGGTCATGCGACCACCCAAGGTGGGGCGGCGCCGAACGGCGGGGCACGCACGGTGAGCGGCGACGGCGATCGCGCCGTCGCCGTAGCCGGGAGGAACCGTGTCCGATTTGAACAGCCTGACCGAACTGATCGCTGCCGTCGACGACGCCGAGTGGGTGCGTGGCGCGGCCTGCGCCGACCTCGGCGTCGAGGCGATCGATCGGTTCTTCGTCGACGCCGGTGGGCGTCTCACCGACGACACGCAGCAGATGTGCGCCACCTGCCCGGTGCGTACCGAGTGCCTCGGGCACGCGGTCCGCGGCGAGATCAACGCCGGCTACTTCGGTGGGGTGTCACCCACCCGGCGGCGGGCACTGGTCAGTTGACCGTGCGGCGGCGCCGTCGCGGCAGCCGGCCTCGGCCCGCGGCGGGCGCGCCGGAGCGCGCGAACTCGCGATCCATCTGGCGGCGCATCGAGTCGGCCCACATCGCCGCGTCGGCGTAGGCGCTGTTGATCTCACGCAGCCGGTCGGGGTCGAACGCCATCACGGTGTCGATGTCGGCTCGCTCGCACGCCTTGACCACACCCAACACCGCGCCGAGCTCGCCCGAGCCGTGCACGAGCGCATCGCGTACCGGCTGTGCCAGCGGCAACTCGTCGAGCAAGGTGTCGATCGGCGTGCCGTAGAGCGCATCGGTCACCGACAGCAGTCCCACCGTGAACGCGCTCGATCGGAGGGAGCGGTCGGCGATCAGCATGCTGGCCAAGCGGGCGCGGGTCGCCCCGAGCGTGATCAGTTCCTCGTTGGTGGCGCCCGACTTCGACAACGTCAGCAGCGTCGCCAGGTTGCGAACCTGATGCAGCCCCAGCAGCACGATCGCGTGGCGCAGCGACTCGACCTGGCGATCGAGCCCGAACGCACTCGAGTTGACGACCGCGAGGACGCGATACGCCAGCGACGGGTCGCTGCCCACCAGCGCCTCGATCCGCTCGATGCTCGAGTCGTCGCGCTGGATCTCGGCGAGTAGCGCGATCGCGGCCGCCGCGTTGGCCGGCCGGGCGGTGCGTTCGAGGAGTTGCGGCTGGGCGAAGAAGTACCCCTGGAACAGGTCGAAGCCGAGGTCGGCCGCCAGTTCGAACTGGTCGTGGCGAGCCACCCGCTCGGCGATCAGGTACACGCCCGGCTGCACCGCGCGCACGAACTGCACGATCTGCTCGGCTCCGTCGGGCGTGGCGCGGTCGATGTCGACCTTCACCATCGACACGAACGGCAACACCGACGAGCGGACCAGCTCGCCGACGTCGGCCACGTTGTCGATGCCGAAGTGATAGCCGTCGGCGCGGGCCTGGGCCACCGCCTCGATCAGGTGCGGGGGGAGGCCGATGTGGTCGTGCAGTTCGAAGATGATGCTCTCCGGTGGCAGCGCCCGGTGCAGACCGTCGTGGATGTGCTCGGGGTTGGCGTTGATGAAGCCGAACCGGTCGCCCAACAGGCGCTCCATTCCCCAGTGCAGAAATGCCCGTTCGATCACCGCTCGCGTCGCATCGTCGCGGTTCGCGCCCATCGCGGGCAGGCCGCCCGTGTGGCGCGGTGCGTCGCGGTGGAGCAGCTCGTAGCCGAACGTTCGCCGTTGTATGTCGAGAATGGGTTGGCGAGCGATGAAGATCGATGTCATGGGTTCGGGTCCGCCGTGTGGGATGCTGCGCAGCAGGTCGTGTGACCACACCGTCCGGTTGGGACCCGGGCGGCGCCACCAGGCCATCTACCTCACCGCGGAATCCATGACCATCCTTCCGTCCCCACCGGTTGTCGCCGTCGTCCAGCACGACCACCCGCCACTTCGCCCGCCGTCGCGCCTGGCCGCCTTCGTCACCCCGATGATGGTGCAGGGCGCCCTGGCCGATTGGCGGGCTACCGACGACATGGTGGCCTTTGCCGACCCCGGGGTGATCGCCCAGTACGCGGCGTGGCGGGCCACGTGGGAGCAGACGTTCGAGCTCGACTCGCTCGCCAGCCTGCACCGGCTGACCTCCGTGGCCGGTGAGTTCGACGGGGCGGCCGCCGCGCCGTTGGCCGAGTTGGCCGCAGCCGACTTCGAAACCGTGGTGGAGCCGGCACGTCTCGCCGAACTGGTGGCCGCGCTCGCCACCGTCGCCGCGGCCGTGCGCCACCGTGGCCGCTCCGGGTTCGGCGTGGTCGATGCCACGCCGGGCTCGCGGCGGGTCGGCCTGGTGGTCGCGTGGTCGCCCGATGCGTCACCTGCTGCCACGCCTGAAGTCCTCGCCGCCGACCAGTACCTCGCCGCCGAGTTGGCCGCTGACGGCGTGCGGTTGGTGCCTGCGGGGTCGGCGCCACTGGATGCGGTGGCCGAGGTGGCGGTGGGCGAGCGGTTGGTACGCGTCACCCACGCGGCGGGCACGGCCGAGATTGCCGCCGAGCACGGCCGGCCGCTGGCGTGGTTGGTGCCGGGCGCCGCGCTGTGGCGGGTCCGCGAGGTGCCTGAAGTGGTCGTGTGGGCGCGCACGCTGGCCGGGGTGGAAGCCGCCGCCCGAGCCGCCGGTGCGCTCGGCCTGCCCGTGCGGTTCAGCTGCACCTGACGCCGTCCGACCACCTCACTGCCGGTGGTCGAGTGCCTGGCTTTGCCCGGTGACGGTGGGCTTGACTCAAGAGATCGTCAATTTGGCGGGCGCGGTGGTCGCGACTCCGGACCATCTGGAGGGTGACCCTGCCACGTGCGATCGTTGCCAGCCCACCGGTGGCCGTGCTCGATGTGGTCGCCCGCGTCGTGCTGGGCGAGCCCGCCGAGTCGATCGACGTCGGCGCGCCGGTGTCGGACGACGAGGTGATCGACGAGTTGGTCGGGGCGGCGGTTGCCAGTGCCCAACGGCTGGCGTTGGCGTCACAGTTGTGGCTCGCCGACGAGCCGCAGTCGGGTCACCTGGCGCGGCTGCTCGCCGATGCCGTCACCCGCGGTGTGGCCACCAGTGCGGCGATCAACGTTGCCGGGGCGATGGTGGGTGCCGCGGCCGCCGGAACCGAGGACGAGGTCGCGCGTCTGGTGACGCGCGCTCGCAGCGTGCTCGCCGACGAAGACCTGATCGCGGGGGCCGCGGCGCTGATGTTGGCGCTCACCTCCGAGATCGCCCGCTCGCTCGCGCTCGACCCCGTGACGGTCGAGTTCGAACTGCGCGCGACGCCCCTCTGACAGCGGGCCTGACGTCCGCCTGACGCGGCCGGCGAGGCTACTGGCACCGCAGTGCGGGGTCCGGACCCTTCGTGCTGTATGGCTGAAGAGATCGATGAGATCGTCGGTGAGTTCGTGGTGGAGTGCCGCGAGATCCTCGACGAGCTCGATACGGAGTTGGTGAGCCTTGAGCAGCACCCTGATCCTGATTTGCTGGCGCGGATCTTTCGGGCGACGCACACGATCAAGGGCACGTCGGGGTTCTTGGGGTTCGCGACGCTCGAGGCGGTCACGCATGTCGGTGAGAACTTGTTGTCGAAGTTGCGTGATGGTGAGTTGGTGGTGCGGCCCGAGATCGTGTCGGCGTTGTTGGCGATGTTCGATGCCGTCCGTGAGATCATCGATCGGGTCGAGCAGAGCGGCGCCGAAGGCGATGTCACCTACCCCGATCTGATCGCCACGCTGGTGGCCCTCGACCAGGGCGAGTTGCTCGACGAGATGGTAACCACCGGCTCAACCACCGAGGGAGACCAGGTGGTTGAGCCGGTCGTTACCATCGAAAGCGAGCCAGCCCAGGTGGTTGAGCCTGTCGAAACCACCGGGAGTGAGGTGTCGGTGGGTTCGGCGTCGTCGGCGGGGGAGTCGATCCGGGTCGATGTCGAGTTGCTCGACGACTTGATGAACCTGGTCGGTGAGCTGGTCTTGGCTCGCAATCAGATCTTGCAGTTCACGGCTGGGCAGAACGATTCGACGTTTACGGCGACCAGCCAGCGCCTGAACTTGATCACGACCGAGTTGCAAGAGGGCGTGATGCGGACGCGGATGCAGCCGATCGAGAACGTGTGGAACAAGTTCCCGCGGGTGGTCCGCGACCTCACGTTGGCGATCGGTAAGCAGGCCGAGCTGGTGATGGAGGGTAAGCACACCGAGCTCGACAAGACGCTGTTGGAGGCGATCAAAGATCCGCTCACCCACCTCGTGCGCAATGCCGTCGACCACGGGCTGGAAGCCCCCGCCGACCGGGTCGCCGCGGGCAAGCCCGAAGTCGGCACCGTGCGCCTGCGTGCGTACCACGAGGGCGGCCAGGTGATCATCGAGATCAGCGACGACGGCCGCGGCATCGACCCTGCGGCGATCCGGCGCAAGGCCGTCCAGAAGGGCGTGGTCACCGCCGACGAGGCGAACCACCGCAGCGACCGCGACGTCGTCAACTACATCTTCCTCCCGGGGTTCTCGACGGCCGAGCAGGTCACCAACATCTCGGGGCGGGGGGTGGGCATGGACGTCGTGCGCACCAACATCGAAGCGATCGGCGGGTCGGTCGACGTCCAGAGTGAGGTCGGCGTCGGCACGACGTTCAAGGTCAAGATCCCGCTGACGCTGGCGATCATCCCCGCCCTCGTGGTCACCTGCGACGGCGACCGGTACGCGATCCCGCAGGTCAGCCTGCAAGAGCTGGTGCGCATCGACGGCGACGACCCGCAGGCCTCGATCGAACGGGTCAACGGTGTACCGGTGTATCGCTTGCGCGGCCGGCTGCTGCCGATCGTGTTCCTGTCGGAGGTGTTCCGCCAGAGCGTCACGCTCACCGACAGCATCAACATCGTCGTCGTCCGCGCCGACGACCGCGAGTTCGGGCTGGTGGTCGACGAGATCAACGACACCGCCGAAATCGTCGTCAAGCCGCTCGGCCGGATCCTCAAGCAGGTCGGCGCGTTCGCCGGGGCGACGATCATGGGCGACGGGCGCGTGGCGTTGATCCTCGACGTGCTCGGCATCGCCGAGCAGATCGGCATGGCCAACGTCGCCCGCCAACTGTCCGACGGGGCGACGGCCGGGCCGGCGACGGGCGCCGGCGAGGCGCGGCGGCTGCTGATGTTGCGGGTCGGCGACCGGCGCCTGGCATTGCCGCTCGACACGGTGGCCCGCCTGGAGGAGTTCGGCCCGGGCAGCGTCGAACTGGCCGGTGGTCACCAGGTGGTGCAGTACCGAGGCGAGATCCTCAACCTCGTGTTCGTCGCCGACGAGCTCGGGGTCACCTCCACCCGTACCGCCGACCAGCCGCTCCAGACGGTGGTCTACACCGAGCACCGCGGCGACCAGCCCGGCCGTTCGGTCGGCGTGGTGGTCGACGACATCTTCGACATCGTCGAGGAAGTCGTCGACGTCCAGCGCGAGACCGCCGTGCACGGCACGCTCGGCTCGGCCGTCATCCAGGGCCAGGTCACCGACGTGCTCGACGTCGCCGGCCTGCTCCGGTCGGTGTTCCCCGCCCTCTTCGAACTCGAGGCCGCGTGATGAGTAGCAGTCAGCATCCAGCCGGCGACGACCCGCGCTATTGCACGTTCCTGCTCGGCGACCTGTTTCTCGGGGTGCCGGTGACGCGGGTGCAAGAGGTGATCCGGGCGCAGGAACGCACCCGCGTGCCACTCGTATCGGGCGTGGTGCACGGGTTGATCAACCTGCGCGGCGAGATCGTCACCACGGTCGACCTGCGGCACCGCCTCGAACTCGCCGAACGCCCCGCCGACGTCGAACCGATCAACGTCGTGGTCCGCCACGACGACGGCGTGGTGAGCCTGCTCGCCGACGAGATCGGCGACGTGTTCGAGGTCACCGACGAAGACTTCGAACCACTTCCCCCCACCGTCCACGGCGTCGTGCGCGAGTTCGTGCGCGGCATCTACAAGGTCGGCCCCCGGCTGCTCTTGATTCTCGATGTCGAGCGCCTGCTCGACCTGTCATCGGTCGTCTCGGCCGAGCTCGAAGGAGTTGTTGCGTGAGCATTGTCGAACACCCAACCGCCACCGCCACGCTGTACGAACAGCTCGGTGGTGGGCCGGCGATCACTGCCGTGGTCGCCGAGTTCTACGAGCGGGTCGTCAACGACCCGAGCCTGGCGCGCCTGTTCGCCAAGGTCGACCTCGACCGGCAGCGCACGATGCTCGCCGCGTTCGTCACCCAGGCGTTCGGCGGGCCGGAGGAGTACTCCGGCCGCGACGTCGTCGACGCGCACGCCGACGTGCCCATCAGCGAGGCCCGCATGAGCAAGGTGATCGGGCACCTCGTCGACGCGATGGCTCACCTCGGGGTGGCCCCCGAGCTGATCGCCGAGGCCGGCGCGGTCGTCACCCCGGCCGCCGACGCGATCGTGGCGGCCGGTAAGCGCCGCCGGTCCGGCCCGGCAACCAGCAGCCCGAGCGCGCTCCCGATCCATCCCCACGACGGCACCGAGCCGGCAACGACCTTGAACCAGCACCCGCACCAGAACGTGACCAACGCCTCGAACACCAGCGCCTCGAACACCAGCGCCTCGAACAAGGAGACCTCCGACATGGCCTCGACCAACGGCAGCACCGCCACCCTCGACCCTTCCACCGACCACTCCGCCGACTACCCCGCACGGGCCCGCACCGGCGCCGACCACGAGTTGCTCGAGAGCGCGGGCGACCTGCTGGCGATCCTCGAAGGCCTCCAGGCCGCGGTGCTCGTGGCCGACACCGACCTCAACCTGGTGTACATCAATGCCCTCGGCCTCCAGACGATGCAGAAGCTCGAACCGCAGTTGATCGAGCACTTCGGCGTCGGCGTCGACGAGCTACTCGGCGGCTCGATCCACCGCTTCCACAAGAACCCCAAGCAGGTCGAGCGACGGTTGGCTCAGCGCCGCGAGTTCCCACTCGACGTCGACTTCACGTTCGCCGGGTTGACGATCTCGACCAAGATCAACGAGATCACCGGTGGTGTTGGTGGCGGCAGCCACGGTGTTCGCGGCTACGTGGTGGCGTTCGAGGACATCACCGCTGCCAAGGCGCTGCGCCACGAGGTCGACCGGGTCACCCAGATGATGGAGAACGCGCCGACGAACATGATGTTCGCCGACCCGGACGGCGTGATCCGCTACATGAACCCGAACTCGTTGACCACGCTCACGTCGATCGAGCAGTACCTGCCGGTGAAGGGGTCCGAGGTGGTCGGCAGCTCGATCGACATCTTCCACAAGCACCCTGCCCACCAGCAGGGCATCTTCAAGAACTGGCAGACGTCGCTGCCGATCCAGAGCCAGATCCAGGTGGGGCCAGAAATCCTCGACCTGCTGGTCAGCCCGATCGTCAACCAGGAGGGCGAGTTCCTGGGGGCGATGGCGTCGTGGTCGGTGATCACCGACCAGGTGCGCCTCAAGCGCGAGACCGACCGGGTCACCCAGATGATGGAGAACGCGCCGACGAACATGATGTTCTGCGACCCCGACCTGACCATCCGCTACATGAACCCGGCCTCGCTCACCACGCTGACGGCGATCGAGCAGCACCTACCGGTGAAGGCCGCCGACGTGGTCGGGTCGAACATCGACATCTTCCACAAGAACCCGGCCCACCAACGCGGCATCATCGGCGACTGGCGCAAGCACCTGCCGATGAAGTCCGAGATCAAGGTCGGCCCCGAGTACCTCGAGTTGCTCGTGAGCCCGATCCTCGACTCGGCCGGCGAGTTCCTGGGGGCGATGGCGTCGTGGTCGGTCATCACCGAGGCCCGCGCCCAACAGATGGAGACGAAGGGCACCACCGAGGCGATCGGCCGGGTGCAGGCCGTGATCGAGTTCGAACTCGACGGCACGATCGTCACCGCCAACGAGAACTTCTTGACGGCGATGGGCTACCGGCTCGACGAGATCGTCGGCAAGCACCACCGCATGTTCGTCGACCCGGCGTTCGCGGCCTCGCCCGAATACGCCGAGTTCTGGGAACGGCTCGGCCGAGGCGAACCGGTCATCGACGACTTCGAGCGGTTCGGCAAGGGCGGCAAGCAGGTGTTCATCAGCGCCGCCTACAGCCCGTTGCTCGACTACGAGGGCAACGCCTACAAGATCGTCAAGTACGCCACCGACACCACCGAGCAGGTGCTCGCCAAGCGACGTCTCGAACAAGGGGTGTCCGACATCCTTACCACCGTTCAGGCGGCTGCCGAAGGCGACCTCACGGCCAGCGTGTCGGTCGCCGGCGACGACCCGATCGGCCAGATGGGTGAGGGCATCGCCAAGCTGCTCGCCGACCTGCGTGTGAGCATCTCGGGCATCGCCAAGAATTCCGAGGCCCTGGCCGCGGCTGCCGAGGAGCTCCAGGTGGTGTCCGAGCAGATGGGTTCGAACGCGGCCGAGACGTCGAACCAGGTGACGCTGGTGACCGAGGGCTCGGTCGAGGTCAGCCGCAACGTCGAGACGGTGTCGGCGTCGGCCGAGCAGATGAGCTCGTCGATCAAGGAGATCGCCAAGAACGCGTCCGACGCCGCCAAGGTGGCCGAGCAGGCGGTGCACGCGGCGACCACCACCAGCGACACGATCGCCGTGCTCGGCGACAGCTCGGCCGAGATCGGCCAGATCGTCAAGGTCATCACTGGCATCGCTCAGCAGACGAACCTGCTGGCGTTGAACGCGACGATCGAGGCCGCGCGTGCGGGCGAGGCCGGCAAGGGCTTCGCCGTGGTCGCCAACGAGGTCAAGGAACTGGCCAAAGAGACCGCCAACGCCACCGAGGACATCAGCCGCAAGATCGAGGCGATCCAGGGCGATACGAACAAGTCGGTCGACGCGATCTCCGAGATCACGGCGATCATCACCCAGATCAACGAGTTCCAGAACACGATCGCCTCGGCGGTCGAGGAGCAGGCTGCCACCACCGCCGAGATCGCCCGTTCGGTGAACGACGCCAGCCGGGGCACCACCGAGATCACCACGAACATGCAGTCGGTGGCGTCGGCCGCCGAGAGCACGTCGTCGGGGGCATCCGACAGCCAGCAGGCGGCTACCGAGCTGGCTCGCATGGCCTCGGAGTTGCAGAACCTCGTCGGCCGCTTCACCTACTGATCCGACTGATCGACCCTGTTGCCATGTACGGGATCGTTTCGATCGGCGTCACGTTCGGCCACGCCGACCCACTGACGCGGCGCGCGCTGGCGCTCGACCCTGCGAGCGCGGCGCGGGTGCGCGCCGCGCTCACCGGTCGCCCAGGCCTGGAGAGCGTGCTCGTCGCCACCTGCCACCGCACCGAGGTCGTCTTCGCCGGCCCCGGCCTGACCCCCGCCACCGCCATCACCGAATTCCACACCGCCCTCCAGCCGGCCCAGGTGGTTGAGCCCCCCAAGGTGGTTGAGCCCCCCAAGGTGGTTGAGCTTGTCGAAACCACCGGGACCATAGCGACCTGTCTCCAGGCCACCCCCCGTGTGTTCGCCGGCACCGACGCCGTGCGGCACCTGTTCGACGTGGCCTGCGGGCTCGACTCGGCGCTGCTCGGCGACGCCGAGATCCTCGGCCAGCTTCGTGCGGCCTGGCACGCCGCCGAGGCGGCCGGCACCGGCGGGCCGGTGCTGCGGCGGGTGTTCCGCGACGCGTTCGCCGTCGGCCGCCGGGCGCGAGCGACCACCGACATCGGCGTGGGCGGCGCCGGTATCGGCTCGGCAGTCGCCGCGGTGGTGGCCGACCGCGACGGGCCGGCGCTGCTGGTCGGGGCCGGCCGTGCGGCAACCACGATCGGTCGGCGATTGGCCAAGGCCGGTCGCCACGTCGCCGTCGCCAACCGCACACTGGCCCGGGCACACCACCTCGCCGCCGAGCTCGGCGGGCGCGCCGTCCACCTCGACGATCTCGATGCCGAACTCGCCGTGGCAGCGGTGGTCGTCACCGCGGTGGGCGCGCCCACGCCCGTGCTCGGGGCGGAACGGCTCGGTGCGATCCGCCGCCGGCACCCCGGCTGGCAGCCGCTGATCGTCGACGCCGGTTCACCACCCGACGTCGAGCCGGTCGACGGCTTCGACATCGTCGGGCTCGACACGCTCGCTCGCCGGGCGACCGATCGTGATGCCCGGCGGCAACAGGCCGTCGCCGCCGTCGCCGCGCTCGTCGCGGACGCGGTGGACCGCTGTCTCGTCGTGCCCGAACCTGTTCGTCTACCTGTGGGAGTTCTCTGATGCGTGTGTTGATCGTCGACGACTCCCGGTCGATGCGCTCGATCCTGCGTCGGATCGTTGCCCCGCTCGGGTTCGCCGAGATCGCCGAGGCCGAGCACGGCGCGGACGCGCTCGCCCAGGTCGGTGAGCAGGCGCCCGAGTTGGTGTTGGTCGATTGGAACATGCCGGTGATGGGCGGCCAGGAGTTCATCGTCGAGTTACGGAAGGACCGCGCCTACGACCGCGTCAAGGTGCTGGTCGTGTCGTCCGAGTCGAGCGCGCGGATCGTCATGGACGCGCTCCGCGCGGGTGCCGACGAGTACGCGATGAAGCCGGTGACGGCCGACGTGATCAGCGACAAGCTCGTGCTGATGGGCCTGGCGTGAAGCCCGTGGCGGCGTCGGGCGGGGCCCCGATCCGGGTACTGGTGGTCGACGACTCGGTCGTGATCCGGAGGCTCGTGAGCTCGATGATCGACGACGACCCCGAACTCGAGGTGGTCGGGGTCGCCGCCAACGGGAAGATCGCGCTGCAGCGGATCCGTCAGCTGCGGCCCGACATCGTGACGCTCGACGTCGAGATGCCCGAACTCGACGGGCTCGGCACGCTCGCCCAGCTGCGCCCCGAGTTTCCCAACCTGCCGGTGGTGATGTTCTCGACGCTGACGGCCAAGGGTGCCGCGGCCACACTCGACGCGCTTGCCAAGGGTGCGTCGGACTATGTCGCCAAGCCGGCCAACGTCGGCAGCGTCACCGAGGCCATGGAACGCGTGCGCGACGACCTGGTCCCCAAGCTGAAGGCACTGTGCCGTCGCTCGCCGGTCGAGTCACGCCTGTCGGCGCCCGGCACCGTGACCCCGCTCCGGCCGCCGACGCCACGCCGCGCGCCGGCGTCGCGGGTGGAGTTGGTGGCGATCGGTTCGTCGACGGGTGGGCCGAACGCGCTCGGCGACGTGCTGTCGGTACTGCCGGGCGACCTGCCGGTGCCGGTGGTGATCGTGCAACACATGCCGGCGGTGTTTACGCGGCTGTTGGCGGAACGGCTCGACGATCGGTGCGCGGTGCGGGTCCGTGAGGCGGCCGACGGTGACGTGCTCGCGGCCGGGCACGTGTACATCGCCCCTGGCGACTACCACCTGACGGTGGCTCGCGACGGCACCCGGTTGCGGTTGTCGACCAATCAGGAGCCGCCGGTGCACTTCTGTCGGCCGTCGGTCGACGTCATGTTCGGCTCGCTGGTCGACAGTGTCGGTGCAGGTGTGCTGGCGGTGGTGCTGACGGGTATGGGGTCCGACGGGCGCGACGGGGCCGGTGCGCTGCGCGCCAGCGGCGCAGTGGTGCTGGCCCAGGACGAACCGACCAGCGTGGTGTGGGGCATGCCCGGGGCGGTCGTGAACGCTGGCCTGGCCGACGAAGTACTCGCCCTGAGCGACGTCGGGCCCCGCATCGCGGCCGTCGTGCGCGGCCGCGCCGATGCCGGCCGCAATCAGCGGGAGCTCAGCGCGTGAGCGAGATCGGGGCCGACGAGTTCTGCCGGTTGTCGCGGATCGTTTGCGACGAGTCGGCGATCGTGTTGGAGGCGGGTAAGGAGTACCTGGTCGAGGCGCGGATCGGCCCGATTCTGCGGCGTGAGGGGTTGGGCTCGTACGGTGAGCTGGTCGCTCGCATCGAGGCGCGCGACGGGGCTGCCTTGCGGGCCGCCGTGGTGGACGCGATGACGACGAACGAGACGTCGTTCTTTCGTGATGGTCATCCGTGGGAGGCGCTGCGCGAGCATCTGTTGCCGGCGTTGGCGGAGGCTCGCCGGTCGACGCGCCGGTTGACGTTCTGGTGTGCGGCTGCGTCGAGTGGGCAGGAGCCGTATTCGTTGGCGATGCTGCTGCACGAGCACTTTGCGCACGTGTTGGCTACGTACGAGGTGCGGATTTTGGCGACCGACTTGTCGCCGTCGACGCTGGAGCGTGCCGAGTCGGGGCGGTTCAGCCAGTTGGAGGTCAACCGTGGGCTGCCGGCGACGCATTTGATGCGGTACTTCTCGCGGGTGGGCACCGAGTGGAAGGTTGCCGATTCGTTGCGTTCGTTGATCGAGTTCCGGGTCGGCAACCTGATCGACGCGGGGGACTGGGCCCGGGTCCCGACGGTCGATGCGGTGTTCATGCGCAACGTGTTGATCTACTTTGACACGGCAACTCGTGGTGAGATCGTCGACCGGGTTCATGCCCGCTTGCGGCCTGACGGGTTTCTGTTGCTCGGTTCGGCCGAGACGACCGTCGGCGCCTGCGCCTACGAACGGGTCCAGTTCCAACGCACCAGCGTCTTCGTCCCCCTCCCAGCGGTCAACCCCGAGCCACCGAGGCGTGTCGAAGCCACCCGGCCAGCGCTCGCGCCCGGTCGTTGAGCCCGTCGAAACCACCGCACGGGTCAAGGTGGTTGAGCCTGTCGAAACCACTCGGTCGGCGTCCGCGTCCGGTGGTTGAGCCTGTCGAAACCACCCGCCCTACGCAATTCAGCTGGCGAGTGGTGCGGCCCGGTCGGGCGGCCCTCGTCGTCGCCGGTTCGGCATGTCGGGGGTGGTGACCATGACGGTGTTGCCCTGCCGATCGGTGACGGTGAGCGTCCGGTCGGGGGTCAGGGTGAGTTGCCACCCGAGCGAGTGCACCAGGTGATGGTGCCGAGCGCAGAGCGGCAACAAATTCTTGAGGTCGGTCGGCCCCCCGTGTTCCCACCAGTCGATGTGGTGGATGTGGCAGCGGTCGAACGGGGTGTCGCAACCCTCGGCAGCACAGGTGCGGTACATCGCCCGCAACGCCCGGCGTTGTTGCCGATTGGCGGTGCGTTGGGTGCGGCCGACGTCGAGCACGGTGCCGTCGCTGTCGATGTAGACGGGCGTGATCTGCCCGTTGCACAGCAGGGCGCGTACGGATTCGAACGAGATGCCGGCCCCGTGCTGGGTTTCACAGATCGTGTGGTCGTGGAACGTGCCGGTAGTGGCCGTGGTGGCGTCGATCAGGTAGCTGATGTCGGCCACGGTCGGCCGCAGCTCCCCATGTCCGGCACCCACGAGGTGTCCGAGGGCTTCGGCCATCAGCCGGTTGCGGTTGACGGTGCGGTTGACGAACTCGGGCTCACCAGCGGCTTCCCCGCGGTGAACCATCGCAGTGGTCTCGTGCTGCAACGCGTTGATGATCCGCCCACCCAACTCGGGGTGGAGGCGTGCGTGCAGCTCGTACATGCCGTCGCCGTCGAGCTTCCACGACAGCCACGTCTGGGCGCGTTGCCGCCGCTCGCGCTCGGCGCCGGCGTCGGCAGCGAGTTGGTTGGCGACGTCGCGGACGTGCCGCCCGAACCTGCCCGGGTCGTGGCTTTGGGCGTGCTCGAGCAGCTCGTCGGAGCGATCGAACAACGCGGCTCGCGCCTGGTCGTCGAGCGACTTGGCGACGTTGGCGAGCTTGTCGATGTGCTCGCCGGTCACGTCGCCCGCGGCGAGCGCATCGGCGAACCCGTCGGCCTGGTCGAGTGTGTTGGCCCGTTCCTTCTGCTTGCCGGCCTCGCGTCCCGACATCCCCGAGCACCGCGAGTGCGACTGTTCCGACCCGAACGATTCCCCAGCTGTGGCCAACGCATCCAGCCGGGACGTGACCCGGGCGCGCATCGCATCGACCCATCCCTGCACCTGCTTGAGGTCGCCCAGCCACCGGTTGCACGCCACCGCATCGGCCGAACCCACGTCGACGCTGCCCAGCGCCGACAAGGTGGCGACAGGAGCGGAAATCATGCCGCCAGGATACCGAACATCAGTTCGTAGATTGTTATAGTGACGTGGAAGTTATGTAGAATCTTGGTCAGGTGAGTCCTGGTCAGAAGATGTAGATGCTGCTGACCCGGTTGTTCCAGCCGGACGCCATGCTGGTCGCCGATGCGCCGGCGGTGGTGGCGCCGGGGTACTGCGGGGCGCCGCCAGTGGTGCCGTCGAAGAAGGAGGACGAGCAAGCCCCGATCTTGTAGCTGCTGGTCTTGTTGTCGAACGAGTGGGCCGACAGGTTGATGTACGTGCCCCGGAGCGTGAGCGACACGACCGGGGTGCCGTACGACGTGCCGTCGTAGAGGCGCACCGAGCTGGCGCAGTCGGCGAGCAGCATCGGCCCGCTCTCGTCGAGTTGCTCGGCGAGGTCCATCTCGGCCTCGGTCCGGTAGCAGCGGGTGCCGTTCTCGTCGACGTGGCATGCCTGGGCATCGCCCCAGCCGTCGGCGAGGTCGATCTGGCGGCCCTCGAACCAGGCGGTTGCGCCAGGGTCGCCGACAGGTGTTACCGCCCCGGCAGTTTGGCCGGTCGTCAGCGCGGCGGCCGCAAGCATGGCCGTGGTCATCACGATTGCGCGTGTCCTGGGCCAAGATTTCTTGCACAGGTCGGGTTTGAGCCTGATCGTGAAGGAGATCACTGGTGGCCAAGCCATCTAACAAGACAGCAGATGAGAAGGCCCGGATCGTTGTCGCGGTCCTGC
>Ga0182739_1000245_pt1 | contig 88840 bp, 70 predicted proteins | sample eDN5th30CBELigBY_FD_128873 | JGI IMG/M metagenome (GOLD analysis project Ga0182739, IMG submission 128873) | Enriched backyard soil microbial communities from Emeryville, California, USA - eDNA 5th pass 30_C BE-Lig BY (version 2) (version 2) | ecosystem: Environmental > Terrestrial > Soil >...
ACAATTTCGAGCCGGTCTCCGTTTCCGGCGCGACCTATACGAAATTCGGCAACCGGGGCCTCGGCGAAGGGGGCTGGGGACGCTCGGAGCGGAGCGACATCGCCTTTGACGTGGAGGATTTTGCGTCGGGCCTGATCCGGTTCTCCAACGGGGCGTCGGTCAGCCTCGATGTGAGCTGGGCGGCGCATCTGCCGACGGCGAGCGCCTTTGACGTCCAGCTTTTCGGGACCGAGGGGGGGACTCATGCACTCAAGGGCGAGATTTACCAGCAGGACGCGGCGAGCGGGGAATACCTTGTGCGCCAGGACAGCAAACCGGCGGTCCGCTATCCGCATGGCGACCGGTTCCACAACTTTATCAACCATCTTCTCGGCACCGAGGAACTGTGCGTCACGCTTAAACAGGCGCTGGTGGTGCAGCAGATTCTCGATGCGCTGGCCCTTTCCTCCTCCAGCGGGCACGAAGTCATTCTGTAAACCGCTTGAAACGCTTTTTTGACCATGAAAACCATGATTGATTTCGGGGTTCAAAGTTACTGTCTGCGCCACTTCAAAGATCCCGCCGTGGTGGCCGAAAAGGTCCGCGCGATCGGGGTCGACAAGGTAGAGCTTTGCGCGGTGCATGCCGATTTTAACGATCTGGAGGCATTCCGGGGTGTGGTCGATCTTTTCCGCGCCCAGGGGGTCTCGATCGTCTCGATCGGGGTGCAGGCCTTTACCGGCGAAGAGAAGGAACGGACCTGGTTTGAGGCTGCCGCAGCCGCCGGGGCGCGCCATATCTCGGCGCATTTCGCGGTCGACACTTTTGCGCGGGCGATCCCGAAGGTGCGCCGCTGGAGCCGGGAGTTTGACGTACGCGTCGGGATTCATTGCCACGGCGGCTACGCATTCGGCGGGCAGCCGACGGTCATGGATTACCTGATCTCCCTTGGCACGCCGGAGATCGGCGTCTGCATCGACACCGCCTGGGCGCTCCAGATCGGCCCCCGGCAAGGCAACCCGGTCGAGTGGGCGAAACGCTACGCCGGACAGGTTTACGGTGTCCATTTCAAGGATTTCGTCTTCGATCGCAACGGCCAGTGGCACGATGTGGTCGTGGGCACCGGCAATCTCGATCTTCCCGCCTTTGCGGGCGCCTTGCAGGAAGGGGGCTTTGACGGCATGGCGGTCATCGAATACGAAGCCGACGTGGAAAACCCCGAACCGGCGTTGACGAAATGCGTTGAGTCGATGCGCGCGGCGTTGAAGTAACCCCGTCTTTCTTCTCCTTCACAACCTTGGGCGTCCGGCAACCACCGGACGCCCCTTTTGTTTCTTCCCATGGCGTCCTCAAGGCGCGTGCTGACTCCAGCGGCGGGGGGAGCGCGTGGTCTTCTTTTTAAAGAACCGGCTGAAGGAATAGGCGGAGGCCATCCCGATCTGTTGCGCGATGGCTTCCAGGGTATAGTTTTGTTTGAGCAGTTCCTTGGCTCGTTCCAGCCGGGCCTGGTCGATATATTCCTTGGGGGGAGAGCCGGTGTACCGGGTGAAGAGACGGTGAAAAAAGAAGGGGCTGTAACCGGCGATGTGTGCCAGAGAGTTGAGGTTGAGCGGGTCTGAGAGGTGGTGGTGGATGTATTCCTGGATCGATTTGATGATTTGTTTGTGTTGATCCGGCATCGGGTCGGGGGAGGCCGTGCCGAGGATCTTGAGAAGGAGGCTGGTGATCAGCGACTTCAGAAAAGCCCGGCAGATGGCGTCGCCGGGAGCGGCCCGGCATTGGTCCCAGGCGTCCATGATCAGCGGCGGGAACTCATCCGCCATGAGGCGTGTGCTGATCGCCCGATACGATTTTCCTCTGGAATCCCGCGCGATGGTGTTGTAGGAGAGCGAGTGGCGCTCGCGCAGGTGAATCCAGAGGGCGGTGTAAGGGTAGCTATAGACTGCCTTGGAATCCCGCGACTCGTAGTGATCAAACAGAAAAACCGTCCCGGCGGAACGGCGATACACCTTGCCCTGCAACCCGAAAACGCCCTCCCCGCTCAGGGTAAACATGATCTCGCGATGCGCGGGGGCATGCGTGTTGCCCCGGGTATGGATAAACTTCTCATACACGGGGGCGTGAAGGGGCGGTTCGCACGGATGTCCCAGGGTATGGACCCATTTCCACCCTTCCGGCTCCCGAAGCCACCCGGCCTCCTCTTCACCGAGTAAACGGAGAAAGCGAAACGGGTTTTGCGGGGGGCGGGGCATATCGGAAACAACGATATCGGGAGGGAAGTTGCAACTTTCAAAAGCAAGATAGGGTATTTTTTGGGCAAACGCGGCCATTCCTGATGGGGCCGATCGGTGGAAGAGTGGCCGCCATGAAAGTTCCATTCCCTGTAGAAGCCGCGTTTTTGAATGTTCGCGACCACGGTGCGGTAGGGGATGGTGTTGCCGACGAGACGGAGGCGCTCCAGTCTGCCATTGACGGGGCTCACCAGCAGGGAGGGGGGATCGTGAGCGTCCCTGCGGGGTATTAAAAGGGCAAATGCAGGTATTCCCGGATTTTCAGAAACGATCTAATCTTTTTTTCATCCCCTTGATCCTCCCCCCTCAACCTTCCCCGCAGTCTTGTCCAAGGCGGGAAGTTCCACTCCGTTTCCAACCTTATCCCCTCATCCACCCATGAAACCAGGCTCCTCCTACCGTCTTCATTTTGTCAAAGCGGCGCTGCTGCTTCTCCTTCCCGCCTCGCTTCATGCCCAACGGGTATGGAATGCAGGCGACGAAGGCGACAAAGATTGGGCGACCGCAGAAAACTGGGTCAATTCCCTGCCGCCAACCTCCTCGACCGATGCCCGCTTCGAGGTCAACCCCAACTCCGGAGCGGAAGTGACCGTCGCCGTTTCCGGCGAAGTCGAAGCCCGGGGGATTCAGGTGATGCTGGGCAAATCGGTCACCCTGAACCTGGCCGGCGGGGCGGAACTGAAGACCACCGGCGCCAACAGCCTGATGCGGGTTGGCTATAGTGGGGGAACCGGGACGGGGACCGGGGCTTCCCACCTGATCGTCAACGGTGCAGGGGCCGCAGGGGCTACCTTTGACCTCGGCCAGACCCAGATCGGTGCATCGGGCAGCGCGGCGGATGGCAATACGCTGACCTTGAAAGGAAACCTCACCGTGCTCGATTCCGCCGGGCTCGACATGGTGATCGGCCGGTTCGGAAACGGGCAGAGGTTGATCGTTTCCGACGGGGCGGATGTCACCCGCCACGGCATTCAGCTCGCCTCCGGGGCGTCATCCGGCGGCTTGAGCGGGAACGGGATTTCTGTCACCGGGGAGGAGTCGATCCTGAAGATTACGGGCGGACGCCTGACCGTGGGGGATGTCGGCGGGGCCTTCGGGAACTTCGTGGAGATCTCCGACCAGGCCACGCTGCAACTCAACGCGTCGCGAAATCTGTTGATCGGCAACGCCGCCGGCACCAACCTGGGGGGGAATGTGGTTGAGGTTGGCCATGGGAGCACCCTCAAGACGGCGGGGGAAATCCAGATCCACAGCCACACTGTCACCGGCGGCGAAGACACCCATGGCGCCAATCGCCTGACGATCGAGAGCGGAGGGACGCTCACCTCCTCGTCGACCATCGGCAATTCGGGGCTGTTGCAACTTTCCGAAGGGGCGACCCTCGCGGGCAAGACCTTGACCGGCGGGGCGGCCACCCTGGAGGTCACGACCGAAGCCGGCGGACGTTTTGAAGCCGCCGGGGCGGGAATCGGGGCGACGGTCACCTCCAGCATCCGGGAGGGTGCCACCTTGGCCGTCGGCATCACGGGCGCCGACCTGGCCAGCACGCTGACGTTGCAGTCCACCGTCAACCTGGAAGCCGGGAGCACGCTGGAGTTGACGCTCTTTGGGTCCGGCGTCAATGACGGGATCGAACTGGTGTCCGGCGGTCTGCTTCATCTGGAGGGGCCGGTCGTCTTGAGCCTGGAACTGGCCGAAGGGTATCAACCGGCGGCGGGAGACTCGTGGCAGCTTTTCCGTGGAAACCTGGCGGGGATTTCCGGCGATGGTATCTTCGATGTCACCGGCTACGACCCGGCCATCTGGGATTTTTCCGGGCTGAATGCCGACGACGGCTGGAGGGTGGCGGTGATCCCGGAACCGGGGAGCGTTTCCCTTTTCCTGTTCTCGCTGGCGGGGGGCATGGCCTTCTGGTGGCGGCGCAGGAGGGTCGCCTGAAAGTCTTTTTTTTGGAAAACATGAAGCGATATCAGCTCCAACGCGCGTTCGTCTTTTGTCTGGCGTGGGCGATCTGCCTCGCCACCGCCGGTGGGGAGCCGGTCGTCGTGGTGGAGGGGGAGGCGGAGGTGCTCCCGGGAGAAACAAGAGACTTTTCGGTCGTTCTTCCGGAGATGCCGGAGGCAAGCCGGGCGGTCGTGGAATTTACGGCGTGGTACCAGGCACCGAAAGCCGCCGGGTATTATGCCAGCCTTCAGGTTTATTGGGGTGAGACGGAACTGATGGCGATCCTGGATCGTCCCGCGGAGTTTACCATCGGGGACGGCCGCCGGTTCAGCCTGCGCGGCCCCAACGGCTGGCGCGTTCCGCTGCTCAAGGACGCTGAAGCCGCCCGCCGGAATCGAGACAGGACCGACGCCTACCGGATCGAGGGCGATGCCTTTGACGCCGCACGGTTCCGGTTCGAGCTTCATGCCGGGGCCGTCGGCGAACCTACCCTCCGCATCCGCAACCGGGTCGCGGCGCATCTGGAGGCGGAAGGCAAGCCAAGCCTCCTTCGCCTTCGCGACATCACCATTCATTATCTCCGCAAGTAACGTTTCATGATCAAGAGCCTCCATCCCGCTTTCAGGCAGACAGCGTTGACGCTGTTGCTGGTCCTTGGCGTCTGCGGAAAGGCCGCCGGGGAATCGTACCCGACGATGGGGCTCTTGAGGCAGGCGCCGGAGGTGGATGGCATCGTGGGTAGCGAAGAGTGGCAGGGGAGTCTGGACCTCGGTGAACTGGCGGCACCTTCCGGCGGCGAACCGTTGCCGCCGACGCGGGTCCGCGTCGGGAGGGACGATGCCACCCTTTACCTAGCCGTGGTATGCGGGGAGCCGCTACCCGGGCAGATCAGGACGGTCACCATTGCCGATCAGCGGGATGGCCCCGTCTGGCAGGATGACAGTGTGGAGATCTTTCTCGATATCGGGCACAACGGGCGCTCCCTCTTCCACATCGCGGCCAACTCCGCCGGGACGCTCTACGATGCGCAGATCCTCGACTCCAGGCGTTCGTCGGCATGGGAATCCGGGGCGCGTGTCCAGACGCGGATCGACAAGACATCCTGGAGCATCGAGATCGCGATCCCGATGCAGGCGCTCGGTCATCGGCTGGTACGGGGCGAGCTGTTTTCGCTCAATGTCGCGCGCAATCGCTATGCCGGAAGTGCCGGGCAGAAGGCCGGGGTGGCGAGCCTGGCGGGCGGGCGGTTTGCGTTTCCAAAATACTTTGTCCCGATCCTGGTCGAAGGCCCGATCGTCTCGGGCGGGCTTTCCGTCGTTTCGACCCGGCGCGGTCCGTTTTTTCCGAACGAGGCCGGAACCTGGGAGTTTGAAGTCACGCAGGATCAACCGCAGACCGCCGACGTGGAGTTCCACTTTTCCAGCGCACCGGGAAGCAGGGCGGTGCCGGAGAGCATCGACACCCAGCGCAAATGGATCGCCATTCCGTTTGAAAAAGGGGAAGCCGAAGCGATGAGGATCTGTACGCTGGCCGTGAAGGGAGGCGAGGTGTTCCGCTCGGAGTACGAAATGCAGGAAGCCGCCCTGCCGGACCGGGTAGCCAAGACCCACCAGCCGCTTTTCGAACCGCTGGTGGAGCCGCGCCCCGACGGTCTGGCGAAGGAGGGCGTGCTGCTGTGGCCTCACGAAATCGTGCGCCCCTTTCGCAAGGCATTGCCGTTCCGGGTCGGTGCGGAGTTTGAGCCGGACGATCCCTACCGCCAGTATGCCAGGGACCGCGCCATCCTGGTCGGTCGTACGGGGCTCGAACGCGAGGTGCTGGAAAAGACCAGGGAATACAACATCCCGCTGGCGATTTATCTGGACTACCGCGGAGCCATCGCGGCGGGAGCGCCCAAGGGCGTTTCGCATCACCGGCCATGGAAGCTGGACCCCCGCGCCATTGAAGCCTACCTTCAGGATGCCCGGAAGGCGATCGAGCTTTCCAAAACCTACCCCAACATCCGGTGGCTTTTCGCCGGTGACGAACAGTGGGAAATCATGCACCGCAACCTGCTCGGCTTTCTGGACCGGAAGGAAAGCTACCCTGAACTGATGGCGGCGGATGCCGAGATCCGCAAGCAGTTCGGTTTCGGAAAGTTCGGCCTGCCCGAATCGGCTTCGGATACCGACCCCTACCGCTGGATTGCCACCCTGCGATGGGAGGTGGCAAAGATGATCTCCGTGGAAAAAGAGGTGCGCGCCATGATCGAGCGCGAGGCACCGCAGATGAAGTTCCTCTCCTGGGACAATATCAGCGGTCACCGCCCCTACGGGCTGCGGCGTTGGGGGGAGGTCTTCGATGTCATTACGGGGCAGTTGTATCCCAATAGCAACCCTCATCGCGAAACCTTCGGTTTCCTGACGCGGCTGGCCGCCGATCTCTCGAACGCGAAGGAAATCTGGCCCGTTCCCCATGTGGAGCATTATGCCGGGAGTTATACGGCTTCCGAAGTGGAGGAGCTTTTAAGCCAGATGTGGCGCAATGGCGCCAGCGGCCTGCATCTCTACAGTGTCGATGTCCTGGGGGAACGCAACAAGGAAGGGTCGTCCATGGTGGAACGGATCGGTGCGCCCGAGCGTTGGCGGGTGGTCGAAGCGTTGGCGGAGCGGCTTGAAAACCCCTTCGTCGTCAGGCAGCCGGTGGCTGATAGCGCCATTTTCTATAGCAATACCAGCTATATGGGGCAGGGGACCGGGCAGGGCCGGGCGCTGAACTATACCAACGAAGTCGAGTGGATCTACACGCTTCTGGGGCCGCGGCTGGGTGCGGCGTTCCGGTTTGTGGATGACCTGCTCTGCCTCGACGACCCTGCGCAGCTTCAGGACTACAAGGTCATCTATATTCCCTATGCGCCGATTGTGGACGACCCGGAGTATGCCGCACTGGAGTCGTTTGTGAAAGGAGGCGGTTCCCTGATCGTCTGCGATCCGCTCGCCTTCCGCCATCGCAGCGACGGGACGCCAAGGGTCGAGGGAGGGCTTGTACCGCCGCTGGAGTCGCTGGCGTCGGCCGCCGCGCAACGGAGCCGCTTCGTGCAGGAGGGCAAGACGCGCGAACTCCGCGCCGCCGGGCCGGTCTACCCGTTGAGGGAAACCGGGGAAACCGTGGCGCACTTTGCCGACGGAAAGGCGTCGGCCGTCCGGGTCCCCCTTGGAAAGGGAAATGTCGTCTTCTTCGGTGCCAATCCGCTGGTGCCAAGTGTGGCGGGCGACAAGGAGTGGGCATCGGCGTTTGCCCGGCTTCACCACGCGGCGGGCGCTTCGCTCGATCATGAGGTCTGGCGTTTTCGTTTTCCCAAAACTTCAACGCCGGAGGAAACCCGTCCTCCCGGCATCTGCCTGACGGGGAACTATTTTGAATGGAGCTTGAGCAAGCCGGTGAAGGTGGCCAACGCCCCGGTGCAGGGAAGCTACCGTTTGAGCCGGACCGACGACCGGCAGGCCGAACCCGCCCATCGCGCCATTTCCTTCAGGAAAGGCCGGTTGACCGACCGCCTGGGCGGAGCCGCCGCGCCGAACCTGGCACCGCCGGGCGACTTTGTCCTGAGGTGGAGCGGCAGCGAGGCCACGGCGATCACCTTTGACTTCGAGCAGCCGGTCCACCCTGCACGGGCGCGCCTCTTCTACTCCGACACCCTGCCTGCGGGCGTGGTGGAAGTCTCCTCCGACGGAGAGACCTGGGAAGCGAAGGGGAGCTGGGTGCAGGCGGAGGTTCGCAGCGAGGAGGTGAAGCTCCTCCCGGTGCCGATCGCCTCCGGGCCTTGCCGCCATGTCCGGTTTACTTTTGAGCCGCTTGCCGAAAACCAGAGGTTGACACTTGTGGAGGTTGACCTTTGGAGCGACCACCCTGTAACCCATTGACCCGGATCTTGACCATGTTCCAGAAAACTGAAAACCGGTTCCCATGCCAGAGCGCCTTTTCTCTGGTGGAGTTGCTGGTTGCCATCGCGGTGGCCGCCGCGCTCGCAGCACTGGTGTTCATGGGACTGCGCGGGGTTTTCGCCGCGGGCGACCGGGCCCGGTGTATCTCCAACCTCCGGCAGATCGGCTCCGCTGTCGCCGCCTACGCCCAGGACCATCACGGGCAGTTGCCCGGCTCCACGGCGACGGTCCAGCATTGGACCTATTACACCTTCACCACGCGGCGAGGTGCCGGGTTGACCGTCTGGCTGGCTCCCTACCTCGCCTTGCCGCCACCGGTATCGGGGGGATCGGTGGCCGAATGTTTTGTCTGCCCGGCGGCGCGCCGACAGGTGCGGGAACGCCATCTCACGACCGTGAACGCTTCCTACGGCGCGGGGGTCACTTTGATCGAAGAGACTGGCAAAAAGGTGTTTCCCTTTGGCTATTACAGCAGCAGCACGGTCAATGAAATCCTCCCCCTCAAGCTCCAGACCATCCCCACCGAGGTTTCAAAAACGCTCGCGTTACTGGACGCCGACCGGGTCAAGTACGCCGGAAATGTCGTGGTCCCGGAAGTTCCTTCACACGGGACCTTCCGCAATGCCCTTTACCTCGACGGGCACGTGGCTCCGCTGCCGCTGGAGTAGTGCATAGGGGCCAATGCGGCTCCCTGAAACCGGAGGGTTAAGCATCTGCGTCGACCGCGGCGCACGTACCGGGAACTTGAAACCCTGCGGCTGACGCGGAGGTCGTCCCTTTAGGCCCGGTCGGTGAACCGTTCCTCCAACTGCTTGAGGCGGTCGCGGAACTTGGGCAGGCGATTGATGAGGGCGACTTTTTCCTTTTCTTCGCGGATGGGGCCCGCCGGGCTGCCCCACCAGACCTGCCGGGCGGGGATGCTCTTGCTCACGCCGCCCTGCGCGGCAACCACGGCCTGGGAGCCGATCTCGATATGGCCGACGATGCCGACCTGTCCCGCGAGTGTCACATAATCGCCCAGGCGTGAACTCCCCGAGATGCCGACCTGCGAGACGATGATGCAATGCCTGCCGATGACGACGTTGTGCGCGATCTGCACCAGGTTGTCGATCTTGGTCCCTTCGCCGATCCAGGTCCGGCCGAAGCGGGCGCGGTCAATGGTGGTGTTTGCGCCGATTTCGACATCGTTGTCGATCTGGACGATGCCGGTCTGCGGGATCTTGACGTGCCGCCCTTCAACCAGTTCGTAGCCGAAGCCGTCGCTTCCGACGACGGTGCCGCTGTGGATGATGACCCGGTCGCCCAGGCGGCACCGGTGGCAGAGGGTGACCCGGGGGTGGAGATGGCTGTCGCTCCCGATCGTGGCGTGGCGGCCGACGAGCGCATGCGCGCCGATGACGGTGCGCGCCCCGATGGTCGCCCCTTCTTCGATGACCGCGTACGGGCCGATAAAGACCCCTTCGCCAAGCGTGACCCCCTGCCCGATGACGGCGGTCGGGTCGATCCCCGGCTCGGGCCGGTATTCCGGCGGGGCAAAGTGGGCGAGGACGGTGGAGAATGCTACCGTCGGGTTGTCGACTTCGACGAGCGCTGCCGCCAGCGGCTCCGCAAACCCGCGGGGGACCAGCACGCACCCGGCCCGGCTCCCTTTAAGCTGTGGGAGATAGCGGGCATTGCCGAAAAAGGTGACCTCCTGCGGACCGGCATCGGCAATGGAGGCGGCCCCGGTGATCCACGCCTGCGTTTCCTGTGCCTCGGTCCGGTCAGGCCGGTCAGACGGCGGCAGGCCGGAAGAGGGCAGCACCGTGCCGCCGACCAGGGTTGCGATCTGGTCGACGCTTAGGGCTTCGCCGGGAGCTTCCACGGGGCGTTCCTGATAAAAAAGGTGCGCAGAGAAGGGAAAGGCGGGAATGCCTTACTTCTTCTTGTCGTCGGCCTTGGCGTCCGCCGCCGGGGTGCTGGCGCTTTCGGCCGGCTTGTCCTTGTTGAGCGTTTCGATGATTTCGTCGCTGAAGTCGGACGATTCCTTCGAGAAGAGGACGACCGGCACACCGTTGATGCTGTTGCCCGACTTGTCGAGGACGAGGTCGTACTGATCCTTCTTCACCCGTTCCTGAATGAGGGCGGTGATTTCCTTGACGATGCCGTCGCGCATCCGGAGAGCCTGGGCCTGGAGGTCTTTTTCGCGGCTGGCGCGGAATTCGGTGATTTCACGCTCCAACTCCTTGGTGGAGTTGATCTTTTCGTCGCGTTCCTTCCCCTTCTTGGCTTTGGCGTCCTTGCTCAGTTCCGGCTTGCTCAGTTCATCGTTGAGCTTGTTGATGGCGTCGATGTTGTGCTTGTACGACTCCATCCGCTCGTCGAGTTCGGTCTTGGCAGCGGCGCGCGCGTTGTTGATTTTACCCTCCGCGTCCTTCGTCTTGTAGTAGGAGGAGAAGATCTTGTTCATGTCGACAAGACCGATCTTGACATCAGCCTGGGCAGGAACGGCGAGGGTCATGCCGATCGCGGCGATCAGGCTGGAGATGGTGAGCGTTTTTTTCATGTTGGAAGTGGAGTTTTTTATCAGAGCGGTTGAGACCGGAATGGATGGGATTTCGTTCAAAATTGGTAGCCGATATTGAAGTTGAAGCGACCGCTCTTGTTGCGATCGTCATAACCTTTCTGCATCGGAATACCGTAGTCAATACGGACCGGGCCGATCGGCAGGTCAAGCCGGATGCCGATCCCGACGTCGGAAGCCATGTGATCGAAGCTGAAGTCGTACGCCCCGGCATTGACGAACCCGGTGTCGTAGAAGACGGCCCCGCGAACGCGATCCACGACCGGGAAGGTGTACTCGACCGTCAGGCGGGCGAGCGTGCTGCCGCCGATCGGGTCATAGTTTTCATCCAGCGGGCTGACATCGCGGAAACGGAAGCCGCGCAGGTTGTTGGAGCCGCCGAGGTAGAGCCGGTCAAAGATCGGCACATCCTTGCCGCTGCCCCAGGTGTCGACCACGCCGACCTCGCCGTTGAAGGTGAGGATCGTATCCCACGGCAGGAGGATGTAGTGGGCCGCTTCGAGGTTGAGGCCGTAGGTCTGGACGTCGCCGCCGAGGAAGCCGCCGGCGAGGTAGGTGGTCAACTGCGCGCGGGTCCCCTTGCGGGTGAGGAAGACGCTGTCGCGGGAGTCATAGACGAGCGAGGGCGAGATCTGGCTCTTGAGGAGCGACCCGGCCTGGCTCTTGATGAGGTTCGACGCGGTGTTGTCGACATCGTAGATGGTGATGTTTTCGAGCCGGTAGTCGAGCCGCCACGACATGAACTGGTTGATCGCCTTGCGCGTAAAGAGGCTGAAGCCGTAGTTGCGCTGGCTGTAGACCGTGCTCATGAAGTCGGCGTCGTGGTAGAAGAGTTCACCGCCGACGGCGAGCTGGTAGTCGAGGAAGTACGGTTCGGTGAGCGAAAGGACAAAGTCCTTCCGCTTGGTCCCGTACTGGATGCGGGCGCGGAAGCGCTGACCGCCGCCGCTGAAGCGCGGCCAGTTGGTGATGTCGAAGTTGCTCTGGGTGATTTCGACAAACCCGAGCAGGCTGTCGATGGAGCTGAACCCGGCGCCGAAGTTCAACGAACCGGTCCGCTTCTCGGTGACGACGACGTTGAGATCCTTGCGGCCCGGTAACATCGTGTCCGAGGGATAGATGTCGACCCGCTCAAAGTAGTTCAGGTTGGTGAGCCGGTTCTTGCTGGCGTCGGAACGGACCGTGTTGTAGATGTCGCCCGGGGCGAGGGCGAGTTCACGGCGGATCACCTTGTCCTTGGTCCGGTTGTTGCCGCTGATGTTGACCATCTGGACGTACGACTGGATGCCTTCCTCGACGATGAAGTTGACGTTCTCCGTGGTCGGCTCCGTGGCGTTGATTTCCGGATAGACCTGCACGTCGACATACCCGCGCGAGCCATAGGTGTCGCGAATGGTTTTGAGGTCGGCGTCCAGTTTCTGCGGCGAATAGACGCCGCCGGGCTTCAAATGGAAATGTTCGGTCAACTCCTCGGGCTTGACGACTTCGGTCCCGGTGACGGCGACGGTGCCGACATGGAACTGCGGCCCTTCGGTGATCGGGTAGATCATGTTGACCTTTGCCGTGTTGTCGATCCGTTCCAGCCGCGGCTCGCCGACGACGACGTCAAGGTATCCCTCCGACTTGTAATGCTCGGTCAGGTTGTTGATGTCGGTTTCGATCTGGCCGTCCTTGATCCGCCCCGCCTTCGTCAGGAAGGAGATAAGCGTCTTTTTGCGGGTGACGATGATCTTGCGCAACTGGCGCTCGGTAAAGACGGTGTTGCCTTCGAAGTCGATCCGGTTGATGGTCGTCTTCAGGCTTTCGGCGATATTGAAGGTGACGATCGCCTGGTTGGTCGCTTCATCGGTGGAGACGGTGTAGTCGACCTGGGTATCGAGGAAGTTCCGGTCGCGGTAATACTCCAGGATGGTGTGGCGGTCGGCTTCCAGCTTCGCCTCGGAGAGTTGTTCTCCCGGTTTGCTCTCGATCTTCTTGCGCAGTTTCTTCGGGTTGACGGCTTCGGCTCCTTCAAAAAGGATCTCCTTGATCGCGGCCCGGGTCTGGACGACGACGACGACGCGGACGCCGCCGCCGCTTTCGGGTTCCCCGAAGATCCGGACGTTGGAGATGTTGCCGGTGGCGTAGAGGTTGCGGATGTCTTCCTCGACGGCGAGGTCGGAATAAGGCCGCCCGACGGCGGTGCGCATGTTGGCCAGAATCCGCTCTTTGCTGATGGTCGCAGGCCCGGCGTACTGGATGTCAATGGTCTGGACGGTGAGGGATGGCTGCGCGTTCTGCGCCTTGGCCATCGGCGACGCGGCCAGACTGAGGACGGCGAGGGCAGCAAGGAAGTGTTGACTGGGTCTCATAGATCGGATCTCGGGATTCCGCCGGATGCGGACAAAAGGCAGAATGGCGGTTATGAATGAAGCGTTGCTTTCCAAACGTCAAGAAAGCTTTCGGCACAAAATGGGGGTTTCGTCAATCGCGGGAACGCTTCATGGAGGGCAAAGTGTTGATCGTGAACGATTTGGGTGGTCATGGCAAGCATCCTCCCGCATCGGATCGGCCCCGGGCGTTTTTTTCTTTCCGAAAGATGATGCCATCCGACGCCCTGGCCGGTTTCGAATGGATCATGTACGCACGCCGGGAGTGGTTCCCAGGAGGCGTTCATCCGGGCGCTTCCCTGATAAGAGATGGAGGGCGACTCCCCTTGATCGGCGAGAAAAAGGCTGACTTCTCCCTTTTCATCGCAAGGAGGCCTCCGGGTGTTGGTCACCGGGTCGGCGACGGCGGAAAACGTCGCCGGCCTTGAACCGGCCTGCCGGATGCTGCGGGGCTGGCGGTCTTTGAAGGATTCCGAAGGTCGCCAGCCGTCTTTCTTTCCCGGCCATTTTTTTCGACCCTTCGTTGGCCGATAAAATCAGAAAAAAGCGCTTGTCGTGGCGCGAAACGTCGGGTAATTTGCCCGTCCCTTTTTCAAGCGCGCCAGGGTAGCTCAGTGGTAGAGCAGGGGACTCATAAGCCCTTGGTCGGGAGTTCAACTCTCCCCTCTGGCACTTCTTGAGCGTCAACAGCGCTCTCGGGCGCTTTTTTTGTGCTCGCGTCTATTCTTCTCCGCCTTCCCCGAAGAATGCTGCTTCGAGCAGGAGGCAGAGGGTATGGTAAACCGGCAGGTGGAGTTCCTGGATCAGGTGGACCTCCCGGGCGGGAACCTTGATGGCATGTTGAGCCACGGTCGCCGCGCGGCCGCCGCTTTCGCCGGTCAGGGCGATGGTTTTGAGCCCGAGCCGGTTGGCGGTCTCCAGTGCGTGGCCGACGTTTTTGGCGTTGCCGGAGGTGCTGATGCCGACGAGGACATCGCCCGGCCGCCCCAGCGCAAGCACGAGCTGCGCGTAGAGATAGTCGGGTTCGCAGTCGTTGAGCCATGCCGAGCGCAGGCCGACGAAGCCGGTCAGCGGGATCGCCGGAAGCCCTCCCTGTAACTGCGCGGCGAGCGGTTCGCCGAGCTGGCTGCGAAGCGGTTCGCGCAGGGGGCGCTTGGTGACAAACCCCTTGAGCAATTCGCCCGCCCAATGTTCGGCATCGGCCCCGCTCCCGCCGTTGCCGCAGAGGAGCAGCTTGCCGCCGGAGGCAAACCCGTCGCGCAGGACTTCAAAGGCGGTGAGCAGGTCGTCGCGGCAGGCCTGTAAGGCAGGAAGGCGTTCGAAAAGGGCGGCGAGAGGCGGCGGGTTCATCGTCAGGAGAATGGGAAAAAGTTTCTTTGGATGAACCCTGACATCGACACGCCCCGCCTTCAAGGGAAGAGGGGCGTTCAAATGCAAAAAGAGCAACGGATCAACTGATCCGCATCGGCATCAGCACGTAGAGGAACGGCGTCGGGATTTTCAACACCCCGGGGCTCATTTCGTCGATGAGGTCGAGGTAGACCTCGTCTTCCGAAAGGTTTTTGAGCGGCGCCATCAGGAACTCCGGGTTGAAGGCGATCGCCATGTCGCGCCCCTTGTAGGGGATGGCGAGTTCTTCGCGCGCCTCGCCGACATCGGGCGTGTTGGCGGCGATGGCGAGGTTGTTCTTCGTGAAGGTCAGCTTCACCGAGTTGCTCTTGTCGCTCGCCAGCAGCGAGACACGGTGGACCGCCTGGTAGAAAAGCTCCCGCTCCAGCGTCACCCGTTCGCGGGTTTCGCCCGGGATCACCTGAAGGTAATTGGGGTAGTTGCCCTCGATCAGCTTCGAAACGAGGAAGGTCCCGTTGATCTCGAAGGCGACCTGCGTTTCGCCGACACTCAGTTTGAGTTCGCCGTCGTCGGAAAGAAGCCGGTAGATTTCCTGCACCGCCTTGGTCGGGACGATCACCTCGACTTCGTGGCTCTGGGGAAACTCGAGTTCCAGATCGACCAGTGCGAGGCGGCGGCCGTCGGTGGCAACCAGCGTCAGCTTGTTGTCCTTGAAGGCAAAAAGGAGGCCGTTGAGGACGTAGCGGCTTTCGTCGGTCGAAATCGCGTAGGTGGTCTTGCGGAGCGCGTCGCGGAGTTCGCGCTGCGAGAGGGTGAAGGTCTTGGCGTCCTCAAACTTCGGCAGCGGGGGGAACTCTTCCTCCGGCAGGCCGTACATCTTGAAAAAGCTCGGGCCGCTGCGGATGGAGGCGATGTTTTTCCCATCGACCTCGATGGTGATCTCGTTGGCGGGAAGCTCCCGCGCGATGGTGGCGAGGCGACGGGCGGGGAGGGTGGTGGCCCCGGGGCGTTCCACCTGCGCCTCCACTTCCGCACGGACGCCGACATCGAGGTCGGTCGTGGTGAAACGCAACCCGCCTTCACTCGCATGCAGGAGCACGTTGGAGAGGATCGGGAGCGTCGTTCGCGTGCTGACCACGTTCTGGACGGTTTGCAGGCCTTCGAGGAGCTTCTCTTTGCTGACGCTAAACTTCATAGGGAAAGGGGCATGTCGGGTTGAAACCGGTTGGGGCACAGATGGTCCACCTTGTGCCATGGGCCGATCATCGCGATGGATGACGCGGTGTCAAGCCGTCGCGTATCGGTCCACCGGCGTTTTTCTATCGGTTGAGCTGACTGTCAAGAAAATGAACGGTTTGGCGCATTTTTTCGTCGGAGCGCATCTTCTCCTTGATGAGGCGGTGCGCGTGGAGCACGGTCCCGTGGTCGCGGCCCCCGAAGGTGTCGCCGATCTCGCTCAGGGAGCTTTTGGTCAACTCGCGGGAGAGGTACATTGCCACCTGTCGCGGGAAGGCGATGTTGGCGGGCCGCCGTTTGCTGGTCATGTCGGCCAGGCGGATGTCGTAATGTTCGGCGACCTTGCGCTGGATCTGCTCGATCGTCACCGTTCGCCGCGCCTCTTCCTGGAGGATGTCCTTGAGGAGGTGTTCGATCGCTTCGAAGGTGATCTCGCCGTTGCTCAGGGAGGCAAAGGTGGCGACCCGCATGAGCGCCCCCTCCAGCCGGCGGACGTTGGTGCGGATGCGCTGGGCGAGGAATTCGAGGATCGACTGGTCGAGCTTGGTATGGAGCAGTTGGGCCTTCTTGCGCAGGATCGCCACGCGCGTTTCGATGTCGGGCGGCTGTAACTCCGCCGTCAACCCCCATTCGAAGCGGGAGACCAGACGCGCTTCCAGGTTCTGGATTTCGCTCGGCGGGCGGTCGCTGGAGAGGATGATCTGCTTGTGCCCGTCAAAGAGGGCGTTGAAGGTGTGGAAAAATTCCTCCTGCGAACGTTCCTTTCCGGCGAGGAACTGGATGTCGTCGATCAGGAGGACATCGGCCATCCGGTAACGGTTGCGGAAGCGGACCAGCTTGCCGTTCTGGATCGCGTCGATGAAGTCGTTGGTAAACTTCTCGCTGGAGATGTAGAGGACCTTTGTCCCCTTTTTGTTAAGGGCGACGTATTGGCCGATGGCGTGCATCAGGTGGGTCTTGCCGAGACCGACACCGCCGTAGACAAAGAGCGGGTTGTACGTTTTGGCGGGCGATTTGGCGACCGCGTGGGCTGCCGCATGGGCAAACTGGTTGTTCGCGCCGACGACGAACGACTCGAAGGTGTTGCGCGGGTTCATCCCGGTCGTCAGGTTCGGGGCGGGCGGCGCGGCGGCGGCGCTCGGGCGGGGGCGACGGCGCGGTTCCGCCGTCGGCAGGGCGCTTTCGTCAAAGAGCACGCCGGAAGCTTCCGCCGGAACGCGGGAGGCGGCCCGGGCGGCGATGCGGGGCGGCTCTTCCCCGGTCTCCTCTTCCGAATCGGTCTCCGCAGCGACGCGGTTTTCGCCCCCGATTTCCTCCGGTTCGCCCTCGGCCGTGTCGGTCGGCTCGAGGGTTTCCGCCGTTTCCGGCGTCTCGCAGATGGTGAAGTGAATCGAACGCGGGGAGCCGAGCACTTCCAGGATCGCCGACTGAAGCAGCGGCATGTAGTTGGTCTCGATCCAGAGTTGGTAGATATTGTTGGGCACCCGGAGCGTCAACTGGACCTCGTCCGCGCCGGTCATCTGGATCGCCTTGAACCAGCGCTGGAAGGTATCCGTGCTGACCTCCCGACGGATGGCACCGGCGATGTGCTTCCAGATCAAGGCGAAATTATCTTGTATAAGTGATTTATCCACAAGCGTTAGGGTCTCCCGATGGCCGGGGTAAGAGCCTCTGCGCGAGGCCGTTGAAGAAGGTTTTCGTCGGAATCCCCATCAGGAAAACCCTGTTTTCGGGGAAAGGAATAACGTGAGGAACATTTTTCCAATCCGTTGGAAACCAACGACTTACAACTCGTAAAGCCGTGGAACGCGCTTGTGCAGAAGGTTTTCGACCAGCGGCCATCGCCGGTCGGCCTTTCGCGCAGCTCGTTAATGTCCCTAAAATGTTTCCGGGGGTTTTTCACAAGTTATTCACAGGCGGTTTCGTTCTCGTCCGCCGTTGGCGTCAGAGTAGGCATTGGGAAAAAAAGGGACAAGAAAAAAGCCGGGCGGTTGCGGAAGTTTCTTTTTCCCGCCGCCGATGGAAAAGAGGGGGGAGGCCTCCGGCTCCGGGGGGAGGAGCGATGGTAAAACCAAAAAAAAGGCCCCATCCCGCAGTCCGAGAATGGGGCCTGGTCAAAAGATGCCTTAAAGGGTGGGCTCAGGCCCGCGGGTGATCACTTTCGAGGTTGAGCCACGCCATCTCCTCCGGCGTCAGCCCCACGCCGAACGCCTGGAAGCTCGCCGCCAGTTCGCTCAGTTTCTGCGGCCCGATCAGCGCAAACATCGGGAACGGCTGGTGGAGCACGTAGGCGGCGGCGATCAGGATCGGCGTCGTCTTCTTTTCGCGCGCGAGTTGCCGGACCCGCTCCAGACGGCGGAAGTTGTCGTCGCTGTACCAGCACCGGTTGAGTTCCGCGTCGCCCGTCATGGAACGCGAACCGCGCACAAAAAAACCGCGCGCCTGGCTCGACCACGCAAAGAACGGCATCTGGGCTTCGGTCAGCCATTGGCGCGACGCGGCATCCGAAGCGGAGATGCACCCGGCCCAGATCGGGTCGTTCATCGCGGCGAGGCTGAACTGGTTGCTGACCGCGCCAAACCCCTGCCGCCCATGCGCCTTTGCGTAGGCGTTCGCTTCCGCCACCCGTTCGAGGCTCCAGTTTGACCCGCCGAACAGGGTGATTCTCCCTTCGTCCACCAGTTCGTTGAGCGCGTCGACAAATTCGCCGACCGGCACCTCCGGGTTGTCGCGGTGGAGGAGATAAAATTCCGCGTGGTCGATCTGCATCCGTTCCAGGCTGATCTCAAACTGCTCCCGCATCGCCTTTGGGTTGCAGTTGGGGGTGTGGGCTCCCTTGGCGATTACCACCACCTTTTCCCGCACGCCGCGCTGCGCCATCCAATGGCCGAGCAGCCGTTCGCCGAGGCCGCTGCCGTAATGGTACGAGGTATCAAACGTGTTGCCGCCGTGTTCGAGGTACGAGTCAAAGAGCGCGAAAGCGTGCGGCTGCGCAATGACCGCGTTGACCAGATCGGTCCCGAGCACCATTCGCGAGAGCGGTTTGTCGATCCCCGGAACGCTCCGGTAAAGATTGGGCGGGATCGCGGCAGGGGCCTTGCGCAACGGGGGAAGCGGCCGGGTGGACGCTCCTTCCTTTTCATTTTCATAGATCAACCCGATGGCCTTGCGCCAGCGATCGAGCGCCAACTGGTTGCCGAGCGTGTCGTCGACCGGCATCCGCGGGCTTTCCCCCGCCGCCAGGTGGGCCGCCACGGCGTCGGCTTCCAGTGCGTAGAGCGGGCGCGGCTCGGATACGGCGAGGGTCTGCGTCTCCTCGCCCACGCGGAGTTCCAGCGTCGCCTCCTCTCCCGGAAGCCACGGGTTGGGAATGAAAAGGGAGCCCTTGGTACCGAAAAGGGTGGCGCTCCGGTCCTGGCGGCTGTTGATCGCGGTGGAAAGCTCGGCGAGGAGGTCGCCTTCAAAGCGGAGGGTCGCCAGCGCCTGTTCGTCGACGCCGCTTGGTTCGTGAAGCGTGCCAAGCGCGGTCAGTTCAACCGGCTCCGCGAACGGACGCCCGAGGGTCAAGCCCGCGATCCAGCGCGCGAACGACATCGGGTAACAGCCGACATCAAGGATTGCACCGCCGCCGAGCGCCTGTTGCCAGAGACGGCTTTCCGGCCGGTAGGCGGCGGGCCCGAACGCGAAGTTGGCGCGCAGGAGCGTCAGTTTCCCCAGCACGCCGGAGCGGACGATCTCCGCCACGCGCTCCATCTGCGGGTGGGTCCGGTACATGAACGCCTCCATCAGGAAAACGCCGTGTTCCCTGGCCGCCTGCGCCACGGCCATTGCTTCCGCGTGGTTGAGGGCGAGCGGTTTTTCCACCAGCAGGTGTTTTCCGTGCCGTGCCGCTTCGATCGCCCATCGGGCGTGTTCCGCATGAGGGGTCGCGATGTAGACCGCCTCCACCGCAGGGTCGCACAGGAGCGCTTCGTAGCTCCCATGGGCGGTGATGCCGGGGAAGGCCGAGGCAAAGGCGTCGGCCCCGGCCCGGGAGCGGCTGCCGACGGCCGCCAGCCGACCGGTCGAGGCGTGTTGGAGTTGTCCGGCAAAGGTTTTGGCGATCCGGCCCGTGCCGAGGATGCCCCAGGAGAGGAGTGCGGAAGGTTGTGTCATGGAAGGCGAGGATGCCGCCGCTCGGGGGAAATGGTCAAGGGGTGGGATTTCGGTTTTTATTGTATGAACCGAGGATTTTAGGCAATTTATGGCTTGAATGATCGAAAAAATACAATGCTTGGAATCGCCGCTGACTTTGAAACTGGCGGCTTCCACGCAGCGCGTCGGGAGATTGGCGACCGCCTTCCGGTGGCATGCCCACCCATTTTATGAGCTTGGGGTGCTCTTCTCCGGAGAGTGCGAATGGCAGCTCCACGGCGGGAGCACCCCTCCCATTCTCCTGAAAAAAGGGGAGGCGATCCTCCTGCCGCCCGGGTGGGAGCATCGTGAACAACTCCGCGAAGGGGTTGGCGCCACGTTTGCCTGGCTCGGGTTTGCCGATGAGGGGCCGCCGCCGTCGTGGAGCGGCAGGGCATTGAGGCTCGGGAGCGATCTGGAGGAAGTCCGCTACCTTTTCCGGCTGATCGAGCGCGAACACCACGAGCCGGACCCCCTTTGTCGCCAGCGCGTTGCCCTGGCGCTCCGGATGTTGCTTCTTTTGCTGGAACGCCGCTCACGACAGGCCGACGCCGTTCCCGCCCCGGGAAAACGCCCGCCGCTCAACCCGCGCCAGCGCCGGTGTGTCGAGTCCGGCGCGCATTATTTCCGGGAAAACCTGCGCGACCCGCTCTCCATCGCCCAGCTTGCCGCCTACCATTCCCTTTCCCCGGCTCATTTCAGTTCGCTTTTCCGCCTTTACCACGGCATCTCTCCACGGGCATTTCTCCACCAGGCGCGGCTCGCCAAAGCGGGCGAACTCCTCGCTTTGGGGGAACTGACCGTCAAGGAAATTGCCCGCGAAACCGGGTTTGTCGACGCCGCCCACCTTTGCAAGGCGTTCAAGGCGGCCCATGGGGTGACGCCGGGCGCTTGGGGGTCAGTCAACAAATCTTGACAAACCTGTCAAGATTTGTTGACTGACCCCCTGGAGTTGCTTTTTTCCTCGCTCTCCACGATCCACACCCCAAAATAGGCTTGAAGTGCGATTCTTTTCCAAACAAGAGAACCCCCATGCCCAACGAAGACCTCAAAAACACCATCAAGTCGCTCATGGTTGAAAACCTGATGCTGAAAACGCCTGCCGAAGAGATCGCCGACGATCTTCCCCTCTTCGGGCCGGAAGGGCTCGGGCTTGACTCGATTGACGCGCTCGAACTGGTGGTCTGCCTGGAGAAGAATTTCGGGGTGAGCGTCCCCAACTCCGGCGCGGCCCGGAGCGCCCTGGCCACGGTCAATTCCATTGCCGACTACGTGGTCGCCAACCGCAAGTGAGCGAGCCGGTCGCGGAACCCCCGCCCGACGCGCGGTGGCAGGTTGTTCTGGAGACGACCTTTTTTCTGGCCGGTCCGACGGCAATCGGCAAAACCGCCGTTGCCGTGGCGCTGGCGGAGGCGTGTGAAGGCGAGATCGTCGGGGCCGACGCGTTCCAGCTCTACGACGGGCTCGACCATCTGACCGCCCAGCCCTCTCCCGAAGAACGCCGCCGCGTGCCGCACCATCTGGTCGGCTCGGTCCCGCTTTCCGCCGCCTACCACGTCGCCCGCTACCGGGAGGAGGCGCTGCCGATCCTCGAAGCGATCGTCGCGCGAGGGCGCAGGCCGATCGTCTGCGGCGGCACCGGGCTTTACCTCCGGGCGCTGACTCACGGGCTGGCCGAGCTTCCCGCGCCCGACCCTGCCCTGCGCACCCGGCTGGAGGCCGCGCCGCTGCCGGAACTGCTGGCGGAACTCGACCGGCTCGACCCCGCCGCCACTGTCGATCGCGCCAACCCCCGCCGGGTCCTCCGCGCCGTGGAGGTCTCGCTTTTGAGCGGTCGCCCGTTTTCGAGCTTCCGGGAACAGTGGGAGGCGCAACCCCGACGCCGTGGCGTGTTGCTGGAGCGCCCGCGCGAAGTGCTGCACCGGCGGATCGAAACCCGCGCCCGCGCTCTTTTTGCCCCGGAACATCTCCCGCAGGTCGCCGCGGAGATCGAAGCCGCCCGCCGTGCAGGCATCGGCCCCACGGCGGCCCAGGTGCTCGGCTGGCGCGAACTCAACGCCTTTTTAAGCGGCGACCTTTTGCAGGAGGAGGCGATCGCCTCGCTCGTCCAGGGCACGCGCCGCTATGCCAAGCGACAGATCACCTGGTTCCGCCGCGAACCGTGGCTCGTCCCGGTCGAACTTCCCGACGACGGGCCGCCGCCGCTCGAACGGCTGCTTTCCCTCCTTCCTCCACGCTGAATTTTCCCGATGCTCCTCGCTTTTCACAAGCCATACGGCGTCCTTTCGCAGTTCACCTCCGACGGTTCACTCCATCGGACCCTGGAGGCGTTCGGCTTTCCGGCCGGGGTTTACCCGATCGGCCGTCTTGATGCCGACAGCGAAGGGCTGCTGCTTTTAAGCGATGAAAAGGCGCTCAACGCCCGGCTGCTGCTCCCGGGGCATCGACACCGCCGCTGTTACTGGGCGCAGGTCGAGCGGGTGCCGACGCCCGAAGCGTTCGCCCGGCTCGCCCGGGGGGTCGTGATCCAGGGTTACCAGACCCTTCCCGCCAAGGCATGGCCACTCGACCCACAGCCGGAACTTCCCCCGCGCGAGCCGCCGATCCGCTTTCGAAAGAACGTGCCCGATACCTGGATCGCTCTGGAGTTGATTGAGGGGAAAAACCGGCAGGTCCGCCGGATGACCGCCGCGATCGGCCATCCGACCCTGCGGTTGATCCGGGTACAGATCGGCGATTACCTGCTTGGCGACCTCCCCGCCGGGGAGTGGCGGGAGCTTTCCGCCACGGAACGTCGTCTGGTTCTTGAACGGAGTTAACGCCGCTTGCGTGAAAACACCCACACCAGGCCCAAACCGCCAAGGCCGATGACGGCGACCGATGGTTCGGGGATGGCGGCGTAGTGGATCGTCAACAAGGGGCGATAAGCCATGGTCGCGTGCTCGGAGGAGCCGAAATAGGCGGCGTTGGCGTTGTCGCCGTTGCTGCCGACGGGGACCAGCGCCAGTCCGCCGGAGGAGGAGGGGGCGTCGATCCATTGCTGGAGTACCGCAAGCGGGACTTCAAAGGTGAAGGAATCCGAGGTGGTGCTATAGGCAACGCTCTGGTGGAGCGCCCCCACGGCTCCGGAAAACGCAACCTGATCGTCTCCGGCCGCATTTTTCCATGGCGTTTCCGCAGTCGCGTTGAGGTGAGCCCAGGAGGCGGTCATCTCATCCCATCCGCCGTTGGTGGCGGCGACGGAGTGGACTTCGATGTCAAAATCAGCCGCTGTGGCATTGCCTGTCCGGGTCAGCGTGATCGTGGCGCTTGAGACCGAAAGGGGCGCTCCCTGGAGGCTGCTCAAATCAAAGCGGATGATCGAATAGCGGGTCTGGTTGCGGCCCACCAGGAAGAAGTCGAGATCGCCCGCCGTGGCGTTCTTGGAATTGGTCGCCAGTTGGGTGTCGCTTGTGCCGGTATAGTCGCTCACCCATTCGTTGTCCGCGCCTTGTTGAAAGGTGACGACGGCGCTTTGGGCGGGCGCGGGTGAAAGGAGAGCCAGGAGAGCCAGCAGGCCGGGGACGGTTTTCATGACGGAGGGGATTTTTAGGGACTGTGGGTTGAGAGATCGTGGAGGCGACGCCGCGGCGAAGGCTGCGGGAAACGGAGAGTGAGCGGGACTTCCAGCGTGGCCGGGTAGGCGGAAGGGGGGAGATCGAGCGCGCGCAGGGTCAGGTCGACCTTTTGCTCGACCGACCATTCAAAGCGGGCCGCCCGTTCCCAGTCTCGCCCCGTCTGGAAATTGCTGGTCAGCGCGGCGATCAGAAGATCGTCCGGGAGGTGAAGCTGCTGGTCGGCGATCGCCCTCAGGCCGCTTTCAAAGAGCATTTCGTCGGTGATGATCATCCCTTCAGGACGTTCGGCCCGGTCGCGCAGCCAGATCTCGCGGAAAGCCTCCCACCCCGAACCATCCAGCGACGGGTGGAGGTCGGAGCGGACGAGATCGGCATCGAACTCCAGCCCCTCCTTTTTCAGGGCGGCTTCAAAGATCGCGCCATACGAAAGCATCCCGGGGTTGAGGGGGCGGTTGCCGTTCCAGTAGACCAGGCCGATGCGGCGTTTGCCGTGCGATTTGAGGTAGGCGACCGCCTGGGCGATCCACCGTTCGCGGTTGATCGTCAGGTGAAGGTCGAAAAACGAGTTGGGACCGATGATCGGCACCCCCTGCTGCGCGAGCGGCTTCATCCAGTCTTCGGCGGCGAGCGCGGCAATGGCGACGACCGCCTTGATCTTCTGGTGTTCCACGTCGTGGAGAAACTCGCGGCAGAGCATCCGGTGCTCCAGGTCGTGCGGGGTGCGGTCGCCGAAGTAGAGCTTGAAAGGGCGGCCCTGTTCCTCCAGGCGGCGTTTGAGCCTCAACGCGGTCGCCACGGCGGAGGAGGAGAGCGATTTCGCCGCGAAGTCCATCTCCATCAGGATGGCGATGTGTCGCGATTCCTGCTCGGGCCGGGCGATGTAGTTGCCGCTTCCCTGCCGGCGTTTGATCCACCCTTCCTGCGCCAGCAACGCCAGCGCTTCGCGCAGGGTCGGCAGGCTGACTTCAAACTTCCGGGCGAGAAGGCGCTCGGAGGGAAGGCGGTCGCCGACAGCGAGTTTTCCGTGGTAAAGCTCGCGGATTTTCCGGGAAATGAGAGTGGGTAGGGCAGTACGCATGGCCGATCAGGTGACATGGAAGGCGGAGCCGGATCAACGTCTTTTTACTTGGGCGCGGTAAGTTGTCATCAGAGGTTCAGGTCAAATGATGGGTTGGTTTTCTTCACGCCATGACGGCAAACCGTTCGCGGGAGATGGCCCCCCGCACCGGCCGGTCTGCGGCGAGGTCGAGCAGTTGATCGACGACCAGAGCCCCCTGTCGAAAACAGCCGTTGGTGACCGCGCCCGCCAGGTGGGGTGTCAGGACCACGTTGGGCAAAAACCGGAACGGATGCTCCTTTTCGGGCGGTTCGTCGGCGGTGACATCGAGAAACGCACGCAACCGGCCCGACTCGAGTTCGCGCAGCAGCGCCGGTTCGTCGATCAGATCGCCCCGGGCGGTGTTGATCACGATGGCGTCGTCGCGCAGGAGGGAGAGGAGGGGGCCGTCGATCAACCCCCGGGTCTCCGGCAGGCTGGGGGCGTGGATGGTCAGAATATCGGAGCGCTGCGCGAGTTCGGGGAGCGAAACCGCCTCGACCCCGAGCGCCGTGGCTTCCGCTTCGCCCAGAAAGGGATCGTAGACCAGCACCCTGACCTGAAAATTTTCGAGCAGCCGGATCAGGTGCCGCCCCACGGCGCTCGCCGAGACGATGCCGACCGTCTTCTGGTAGGTCTCCTGGACCGACGGCTTGCCGGGTTCGAAGCTCAACGCGCTCCAGCCGCCGTTGCGGGTCCACTCCCGGGCCTGAAACAAGTTCTTCAACCCGGCGAGAATCATCCCGAGGGTCGTCTCCGCAACGCCGATCGCCAGGGCTTCATTGGCGCTGGTGATGATGATCGGGCGTTCCCAGGCGCTTTGGGGGAGGAGCCGTTTGACCGTACCGGCGGAGTGGCAGATCGCGCGGAGACGGGGGGCGGCGGCGAGCATTGCCTCGGTGAGCGGAGGGGTGCTCCAGCCGGTCACGACGACTTCCGCCTCCGCGGCGTGCCGCTCAAAGCGTTCTCCCATCGCCGCCGCCGCCTCTCCGGGGCGGGGCAATTCCAGGCGGTAGATCCCCGCCAGCCGGGAGAGATCGTCGGGATGGAAACAACGCTGCAACGTCAGCGGCGGGAGATGGAAAAGCACGAGAGGATGCATAACTAAGTGACATGATGACTTTGAGTGGAGAGAATGTCAAAGATTTTTTTGAAACGGCGAAATAGCTTGGGTAATCCCTTCTCTGTTTGAGGAAATGCTTAATGATTTTCGTGCGAATTAATAAATCATGTCACCTGATGAATTGGGGGTTGACCTTTGGTGGCCGGAGTGCTTCATTCTTCCGGTGTCGTTGCTTTGTCTCCCCTCTCTTTTTCACTGAACCTCGCCAAAAGCCAGCGAACCGCCTTCATGATCTCCCGCCCCCTCTTTCTCTCTATTCTGATGACCCTGCTCCTTGCTCCTTCCTTTTCGCACGCTGACCAGGGACGCTTTGAAGTGGTCCGGGAATCGTGCGACAGCCCGGCTTCGCTTTACGATTTCACCGTGGTGACCGACGCCCGGGGGAAGGAGGTCCTCATTTCGACCTACCGCCGCGATTCCTTTCTGTTGCGCATCGATCTGGAGAGCGGCGAGGTCGCGCGGTGCAATACACCGGGGTTCGGCTATGCGCTGGTTGGAACCCGGCGGGGGCGCGTCTTTGTCGGGACCGGCGTCTCCCCCGGGGCGAAACTCTTTGAGTACCATGTCGATGGCGGAAAACTGGAGGAGATCGCCACGATCGAAAATGAAGAGGCGCTTTACTGGCTCGAAGAAGCCCCCGACGGCTCGCTCTACGGCGGGACCTACCCCGGCACGCTCCTGATCCGGTTTGACCCGGAGTCGCGGCGGCTCACCAACCTCGGCCCGATGAGCGAGGGGCAGACGCACAACCTTCTCGGCGCGGTCAGCCCGGGCGGGCGGGTTTATTCCGGCATCGGGATGCAGCGGCAGGCGGTGATCGAGTACGACCCGGCGACCGGGACCCGGCGCAACATCTGGCCCAAGGCGTGGGAGACCACCAACCTCGCCCGGGTCTATCTGGGTGAAGATGGCAACGTTTACTGCTACCCGGGCATCCCGACTGAAAGCAGCAAGGGCAAGAGCCTCCGCGTCACTCCACAGGGAGAGGTCTCGATCACGACCGAAGCGGTCCGGCAGGCAATGGGGCGCACCCCTCAAAGCCGGGTCTCCCGCCCGACCCTGAAGGATGGGACGACGCTCGACCGGGTGGAACCCGAGCGGGTGGTTCTGACCCGGCCCGATGGCACCTCCCGCGAGATCCGTTTCGAGGCATCGGGCGGTCGCAAGGAGATTTACTCCATCGGGACCGGCCCCGGCGGGACCATTTTCGGCACTTCGAAGCCGCTGGTCGTCTTCGGCTACGACCCCGCGACGGGGCGCCCGATCGATTTTCCCCGCAGGAAGATGCCCGGCGAGGGGATGGGCGGGCAGGTCGACGCGCTTTGCAGCGTGGGCGATGCGCTCTTTTTCGGCACTTATACCCACGCCCGGCTCTACCGGATGGATCTTCGTAAGGATGAGGTCAAAACCTCCGCTCTGGGCGAGTTGGGCGGGGAGCAGGACCGAATCCACGCCATGCTGCCGACGGCGGGCGGGGAGATCTATCTCGGCACTATTTCAGCCTACGGGCTGCCGGGCGGCGCATTGGCCCGGCTCGACCCCCGCACCGGCGAGCGCCGCGTTTTTCGGGATGCCCTCCCCGGGCAGTCGGTCGTGGTGCTGGCGCAGGGCGAGGAAGAGGGCCGCCTCTATCTGGGCGGCTCCATTCATGGGGGCACCGGCTCGGAACCCGCCGCTTCCGGGGAGCGGAGCGCGGCGGTGGGTGAATGGGATCTTCAGCATCGGCGGCTGTTGCGAGGCGTCGTCCCGATCGCCGGAGAGGCGCGGATCAACGGCCTCGTGGTGCTGCCGGAGGTGATCTGCGGGCTGACCTCGACCGGAAAATGGTTTGTGCTCGACCGGGAAACGATGAAAGTCCTTTCCTCCACGCCGCTCCATCTCGGGGTGCCGACGCAACTGGGCCGCCTCGCGTACCATGCCGGGACCGGAATGATTTATGGCCTTCTGGGCGACAAGATCATCGCTTCGAGCGCGACTGATCCGCAGCGGGTGAGCGTCGCCGCCGTGGTTCCGGATGCGGAGGGGGCGAGCCTCTGCGGGCCGGTCTGCGATGCCGCGGGAAATCTTTACTTCGGGCGCGGTCGGGAGATGCTTCGCTGGACTCCGCCCGAGCGCCCGCAACCGCCATCCCCCCAAAAGTAACCCGCCATGATGTCTGTTTCCTTCCAGCGGAGATCCCGTTTCGCCCCGGCCTTTACGCTGACGGAGGTGATCGTGAGCATCGTCATCATCGCCGTGCTCCTGGCGGTGACGAGCCCGGTCGTCGGCAGGATGCGCGAAAGCTCCTTCGCTACCGGCTGCCTTCACAACCTGAGGACGATCGGCGGGGGATTGCACGCCTACATGGCGGAGTACAACGGGAAACTGCCGCCGATGTCCGCGCTCGAAAATCCGTTGGACCCGACGAACAAAAACGTCCTGATCGCCCAGAAGGTGCTCATGCCCTACACCGGCATCGACACTTCGGGCAGTTTTCCGACGGCGGACAGCGCCACGAAGTTTTACGGCCCGTGGATCTGTCCCGCCGATCGCGTTCCCCGGGGCAAGGCGAGCCCCGATAGCCCGCGCTGGAAGTATTCCAACTCCTACAGCGTCAACTATTACGCGGGTAAGGCGGTCGTCAATGCCGACGGTTCGAACACCGACGCACGCACGTTTTTGAACAACCTGCAGGTCGGCAACCCGGCAAAGGTCTGGTACCTCATGGACGGTTTCCGGCAGGACGGCGGGCAGGGCCGGGTCACCGTCAACATGGTTTCCGCAGCGGATACGCTCGGCAACGCCGACGGCCCGCGCTACCGGCATTTCGGAATGATCCATGTGCTGACCCTCGCCGGAGGGGTCGAGCGTTTCACCCCCGGCGAGGTTCGCAACCGAGGCGGCGAATTCCTGCTTCCGGAAAAGAAGTGAGCCTGTAAAGGGCCGGGGTTTTTTACCCGGTCAGCATCGTTTCCCCCGCCTGGTATGGGAGCGGGATCAACAAGGCGCGGTGGACCGCCCTGCCTTCGATCTCGTCCAGAACGGCATGGAGGGAGGCGGCTCCGATCGCGTCGAAGTCCATCTTCATGATGTCGAGCCGGCGACCGTCGTCCAGGGCGGAGATGCTGGAGAACCCGATGCATCCGAAGTCGCGGCCCACGCGCCACCCCTTGGCGAGAGCCATTTCATACGCCTGCCGGGCGATGTTGAAGGAGACCCCGATCACTCCCTCGCTCTCAAAGTCATCGCACCACGACGGCGGGAAGTGGAAGGTTTCGCCATCCCAGACCGCTTCCACGAAACGGATCGGGATGTTGTGCGCCTCGGCGGCCAGTTGTGCTCCATCCACGCGAAAGACGGCGGTGCTGTGCGACGGGGTGGGCCGGATCACGGTCAACCGGCGACACCCGGCTTCGATGAACTGTCGCGCCGCCTGAAATCCTCCGGCAGTGTTGTTGAAATCGACGCTGATGACATCCGCCCCCTCGCGGTCGCCGAACGCATTGACCACAGGAATGCCCGCAGCCAGGAACGGATCGGCAATTTCGTGAAAATGCCGGAAGGTTTTGGAGCGTTGCATGATCAGGAGACCTGAAAAGGAGTGGGTCGTCAGGTATTGGCGCACTTCCTCCTGCCGCTGTTCGGTGCCATTGTGGACGATGAGGGTCATTTCCACCTCGCGTTGCCGCCCGGCGTCGAGGCACCCCTGGATGCCGCGCAGGATCGGCAGCGGTTTCTGTTCGTCGAGTTGGGCCGGTCGGAGGGTGAATCCGACCACGGAGCCATAGTAAAGCAGCGCCACCGACGGCCGCTTCCGGCAGCCGGCGGTCGTCTCCAGCAGCCGTTGCTTGCTGGTGCGCCAGGTGCGGGGCGTCGGAATGGTTGACAAAGAGGCGTTCTCCAGATTGAGCATCGCCCGATGCCGCGCTCCGGGCGCGAGAAACGTGCCGCTGCGGGGCCGGGTCTGAAGCAGCCCTTCTTCGAGCAACCGGCGCTGGACGCGGTTGACGGTCGGCTTGGAGACATCGAAGCGTTCGCAGATTTCCCGGAGTGAAAGAAAGCGGCTTTCGTCGGCGTAATGGCCGCTGGAAAGCTCCACCAGCAAGGCGTTGTAGAGGCGTTCGGCAAGGAAAGGTTTCATAAAAAAACTACCCAGTTTTGTGGGTAATGCTGATATCTTAAAGTTGATTTTTATCTGCTCAATATCAATATAGAGACGTGACCCCCATTCGTAGCCAAATCAAGTGGTTTTTCAGTCATCAACTGGGTATTTTTTTGCTTCGGTGGCTCAGAGATTGGTTTCGACCTTGTTTTTCCCCTGCGAGGGTCGTGAGGGGGCCACGGCTGCGCACGGGGCGGAAGGACCCCTCCGGGGGCTTTACCCTCGTGGAGGCGCTGGTCGCCCTCGCCGTGCTTCTGATCCTGGTCATCCTGACCGGCTATGGCGTGGCGCAGGTTCGCAAGGCGGGGCTGGGGATCAAAAACATGCAGAGCCACCGCACCATTGCCGCTGCGCTGCTCGCTTATGCGACCGAGCATGGGCGGCTGCCGTATGCCCGGGAGGAGAAAGCAGTCTCCTCCGCGCCGTTTGCCGGGCAGGAGGTGACCTACCCGCGCACCCTCACCGCGCTCGGCTATATCACCGACCCGAGCATCTTTTTCGGACCGCAGGCCGGGCAATGGTACACGAGTTACTCAAAAGTCCTGCAACACCCGCAAACCGGCTCAACCATCCCGTGGTATTACACCAACTACGGTGTGAATCGCACCGGCGCGATGCCCAAGAACGAGAAGGGGTATCTCCCCGCGCGGCTCTCCGATATCGCCAGCGACGGCAACCTCTCCAAACTGATGCTTCTGCGCGATTGCTACGACGCCTCGATGGACACCGCGACCAGCCGCCGTGGAGGAGGGGTCGTCTTCTTTGCGGGAACCACCGAAATGCCACCTCCTGAAAAGACCTATCAGGGGAAGGTCTACGCGACCTTTGCCGATGGGCACACCGTTGCCTATCCCCGGGAAGCGTTGATCGAACTCCTGAAAAACAATCCCAATGGCGAGCCGCCGCTCTTCGGCCGCAAGTATATCGTCAAGCCGTGAAGCCCGTAGCCACCATCCCGCCCTTACCCATGAAAAAACCGAACATGATTTTCTCCAACCTCTCCCTCCGAACCGGCCGCCGGGTGTTCCTTGGCTGGGCTTTGTGCCTGGTCGTGGCGTTCGCTCAAGGAGTGGGTGCCGCCACGATGATCGAGGAAGCGTTTTCCACCCCCCATGACGGGCGGCCTGACGATTGGGAATTTATTTCCAGCAGGGCTTCAGCTACCGCAATCATCTCCCAGGTTGCGACCGATGACTGGCGTCTTGAAATGAGAAGGGTGACCCAAACGGCTCGCAATCACATTTTCTATACCGGAACGGAAGGTTCCATCGTCGACGGAGTGATCGCCGACTTTGAAGCCAGTGCCACCATCCGCTATCCCAACAGATTGCAGGACCCGGCGGGGCTGTTCAGGGGAACGGTAAGCAATAATGGATATCTCACCGGCTATTATGCCTATACCTCTTCGAGCATCCTTTATATCAGTAAGGATGATGGAACCGGCACCAGCGATGGCGTGGAACTCGGTCATATCAGTCTGCTTGAAGATCTTACGGCCAATACGGACTATCTTTACAAATTTTCCATCTCCGGCAATGAGTTGACGGCCTCCGTGTGGAGGCGCGATGAGGAGAATGCTTTTACCGTGTCTCTGGGTGAGCTTACGGTGACTGATACCGCGCCCGACTATTATCAGAGCGGTTATTTCGGCCTGCGTAACAGGCCGGGTGCTGACGACAGGGGCATTTATTTCAGTGATGTGACCCTCACCGTCATCCCCGAGCCGGGGCAGATGGCGCTTGTTGTCGTCGGGTTGGGTTGTCTGGTTCTTTTCGGAAGAAGCCGCGCTCAAAAAAAAACGGCTGCCGTCCTGCTGACCGCGGCGGCCATCGCCGTTTCAGGCCTCACCGCGCGGGCTGATGCCGGCGAAACGGAAAAAGAGGCCCCGGCTTCCAAAAACAACCCCGATGCACCGACCAGCGCCACCGCCAAAGAGAAGCCCGCCCTGCTGCGGAACCTGGAAGGATGGGAGAACCGCACGCCGGAGGAGATCCGCGCCCGGGCTCGCCTGTTGCTGGAGCGTCGTGAAAAACGCAAGGACAAGAAAAGCCATCGTGCGGGCCTGATCGAAACGGCCGGGGAAGGGCTGGAGCTTTCCAAATTGGAAGAGGGGGAACAACGCGAAGCGTGGCGCGGGGTGGCTCACGGCATCCTTGATGTGCTGCTTGAAGATATGGAAGAGCATCCCGAGCGCCTCATCACCACGGAAGGAGGCCGCGACCCGATCAACTTCCGCCTCCGGGAGGCGACTCTGGAGTATGCCTTGCGGTACGCCGCCACCGGCAGCCGTCAGGATGCGGACACGGCGCGCGCCCTCTTGTTGCGCTATGCCGAAGTGACGGCAGACTGGCCGCTGGGAAAGCGCCCCAGCGGTTTTGACGATGGAAGAGGCAAGGCAATCCAGTGGGTTTCCCAGGAGGATCGCAGCGTTTACCAGAAAGGAAACTCCACCGGGGTCTGGGGACGCTGGAACCCCCTCGAACTGCGTGCCGCCTATCCGCTGCTTCAGGCGTATGAGTTGATCCTTCCACGGCTCAGTGCGGAAGACCGCGACACGATTGACAAAGGGGTCTTCGCCCCGCTGGTGGAGATCATTGAGCGATGGCCTCAAAACTATTCCAACACGGTGATCTACCAGATTCAGGGTCTCATCCGGTTTGGCCTTGTTCTGAAGGAGCCTTTATATATTCACAAAGCCGTGACCCTCGCCCGCGACCTGCTCTACATCGGCTTTTATCCGGACGGCTTCTGGCGCGAAGTCTCTCCTTCCTATCACCGGCAGGTCGCCATGCGGCTGATCGAAGCGTTGCCACGGCAACTGGAAGGGTATAGCGATCCCGAAGGCTATACCAGCCCCGACGGCGAACGGCTGGAGGACCTGCAATTTGGTCGGCGGTACGCCATGCATCTTGAGCGGATGCAGACGGCGCTGGACAAGCTGACCCTCCCCGATGGCTTCATCGCCGCGGTCAACGATTCCGATCCCGACAAATACTCCGGCCCACGGCGGACTTCCACCCGGCCCGAACTGCTCGGCACCTCGGGTTTTGCCATTCTTGGCTCCGGAGAAGGAAAAGAGCAGGAACAACTGATCCTCAACTTCGCGAACACCAGCGCCCACAGCCACCTTGATGTGAATGCGTTTCACTGGTTTGGCTTCGGAAACCGGCTGTTTGATGAAACCCGCTACCGTCCGCTCCCCGGGAGCGGATCGAGCCGGTCGTGGTCGTGGAGCACGGCGGCGCACAACACGGTGGTGGTCGACCAGCGCAACCAGCATAACGCGCAGGAGGGGCACCGTTCCTTCGGCCCGGACGATGCCATCCGCGGCAAGCGCGACTGGCCGAAACGGGGTGTTGACTCGGGCACCAATCACGGGGGCGACCTGATGCTCTTTGGCGAAAGCGGGCAGGTGCAGGTCGTGGAAGTGGAGGGGAAGAAAGCCTATGCGCCGCTGACCAGCCTCTACCGTCGCACGCTGGCGAAAGTCGCCCTGGGGGGAGGGAATGCCTATCTGGTCGATATTTTCCGCGTCAAGGGAGGGGGGGTGCATGACTATATGCTTCACGGTCCCCTGGCGCACCCTTATGGCGTCGCGTTTTCCTTCCCGCTCCGGGCCGGTGACGAGGAAGCGGGGCCGTTTGTCAGCGAAGAAGGGCGCAAACCGGAGATGAACGCTCGCGGCGGAGAGCGCTACATCAAGATCCGCGAGGTCGGGGAACCCGCCGGCCCGTGGACGCTCGATTTTTCCGGGAAGAAGATCGCAAAAAGTCGCACGACCTTTGTCTCGCCGGCCCACCCCCGGGTCCTTTCAGGGGAAGCCCCCGCGATCAACCGGATGGGAACCGCCCCTTTCATCGCGGTGCGCAACGAAGGCGGCGACAGCCTTTTTGTGGCGGTACACGAAATCTTTCGCGACCGGCCGCAGGTCCGCTCCGTGCGCCTGCTCTCTCCGGCAGGGGCGGCTGAAAGCGGGGTGGCGGTCGGCATTGAACTGGGCGACCGGATGGATGTCGTCCTTTCCGGACTGGATGCCAGGGCGGAAGTCTCCGCCGGGGCTCCTGCGTTGAAGATGCGGGGAAGGCTAGGCTATATGCGGCTGGTGCGGGGAGAGCCGAAGGAGGCGGTTCTCTGGGACGGTACGCTGCTGGCGGCGGGAGAGGCGACACTGGTCCAATCGGCATCTCCCGCGATGGAGGGGCGTGTCGTGAAAACCTTGAGAAAGGAGGAGGGAGCCGAAGCGGATGCGCTGGTCGTCGACGCGCCGGCTCCCGGGGAGGGGGTGGCGGCGGGGAGCGCCGTTCATGTCGATCTGGGAGGTGAACTCGTCTGGTCTTACCGGACCCAAGAGATCGCGCCGCAGCGGGAAGCGACCTCCATCGCCATCGAACACGAGCCGGGCTTCACCGTCACGCCCGAAGGGCTCACCCAACAGCTCTTTCACCCGGGCTGGGGAATGCGCCAACCGGCGACTTTCCGCATTCCATTCTGTTTTCAATGGTCGGCTTCCGACGCCACCGGTTCCGGGAAATGATGCTCCTTGGCGAATGGCTGTACGCGGGTCCGTTTGTTGAGGACGCCACCGCAGATTATCGGGACAACTACTCGGTTTGCCTTGAAAACCACCTTGCCGCATGGGAAAGGGTGATCGCCCATGCCGATGCACTGGTTCCGGAGGAAGGGGCCCCTCTGGAGGTCGAAGGGCAGGAGGTCTCATGGCAGTACAAGCGGCTCAAGCCCGGGGAAACGAAAATGGCCTGGGTGTATTACTGCGCCCAGCATGCGCAGATGGTTTCCACCCATGCCTTTACCCGGTTGGTGGTGGAGCAGGCCGGAACATACCGCTGCCTTCTTTTACTCAAAGGCGGCGCGCAGCTCAGGGTGAATGGCGAAGTCGTCTTTGAGAGCAGGGATTTTGTCAAAAACGAAGAGTGTTCACTGGATGTCGGGTTGAACAAGGGGGTGAACGAGATCCTTCTCGTGATGGCAAATGTCGCGGTGAACTTTTGTGAGAATGCGTTTGTTTTCAAGGTTTCCGGCTTGAAAGCGGAGGTGATGCTCCCTTTGCTGATGGAGCGGGAAGAGAGAATGAAGCTTCAGGATGAGTTTGACCGGTTTGAGCTGGCACATTCCCTTGTCAGCCATGGAGAAAAGGTCTCCGTGGAATGGAGAAGGCCGGTGGAAAGCCGGGGCGAGTTCATCGTAACCCTGTGGCATCACGTTCGCAGAACGAGGGCGCGGGAGATTTCAAGTAGAGCGCTTCCCCTTGCCGGTCCCCTTCGGAAGTTGACTCTGCTTGAGGCTTCCGGACTCCCCTGGGGAGGGGATTACGAGGTTGCCATCGATTACAAGTTGAAGAATGGCTGCATTGTATCGGGCTGCCGGTTGGGTTTCTTTTATCTTCGCCCTCTGGAAAACCGGTCGGACGCAGACATAGCCAGCCACCCTGTGGGCCGCTTTCTTTCCGGTGTGGCCGCCTTGCCGCTGGAGGAAATCCCCTTCTGGCCGGTTCCGGTTTATCGGGAACTGGCCCGCCTGGAGTTGGGCATGACCCCCGACCTTGGTGTCATTCAAAGAACGATCTCTTTCATTGAGGAACGTTATGACTGCGCCGATTTTGCGCTGCATGGCATTCTTCGGATCTACATCAAACACAGGCAACATCTCCCTGAAGCCATGGTGGCCGACATGGAGCGATGCATGACCGGTTTCAAGTACCGGGACGAAGACCCGGGAAGGTCGATGATGTATACCCGTTCGGAGAACCACAGAATTCTCTTCTTCAGTCTGGAGCATCTCGTGGGAAAGCTTTTTCCCGAGGTTCGTTTTGCCGCCAGCAACGGGTATGGAAAAGTCCATGCAAGGGAAGGGGAACAAAAGGCCCTGCGCTGGATCAAGGAAAAGGGAAGCTACGGGTTCCAGGAATGGCATTCCAATTGCTATTACGAAGAAGATGTTCTGGCATTGCTCAGCCTGTATGATTTTGCCGACGGGGAGTCTCCTCTGCGTGATCTGTCCGGAAATCTTCTGGAACTGATCTGCGCCATTTTTGCAACGCATAGCTACCAGGGCATTTTTGCCACCACCCACGGAAGGAGTTACGAGCCGGGGGTGCTCCATCCGGAATTGGAGAAGGTGCGCAGTCTCCTGCACCTGCTTTTCGGGGTCCCGGAGCGGCTTTATCACCCCCTCTCCATGGGAGCGACGGCATTATGCTCAAGTTCTTATCGACCGGACCCCGGCTGGGGGAAGATCGCCACCTCGAGCGAACCGCTTCTGAGCAGGAGCAGGATGGGCCTCTTTCCGACGGTTGAGAGCGGCGGTGTCAACTGCTCGACCTACCGGACGGCGCATTATCTGGTTTCGGGGCTGGTCGAGTCGATGGCAGGGCGTCCTTTTTACCAGGCTCAGGCAGGCAGAATCCTGCTGAGCGGCGAGGTGCCGGTTTTTGTCACCGCATTTGAAAGCCGAACGCCCGGGGCGCTCCCTTCCTATTGGGGCGGCCAGTACCGGATGCCAAGGACCGTCACCCACCGCAATGTGTTGATTTACATCTACCATCTGGATTCCCCTCACGGGGCGACGCACTGTTATTTTCCGATCCGGGATTTTGATCAGGTGGAAAGAAAGGGAGCCTGGCTGTTTGGCAGGAAAAAGGATGCCTACATCGCCCTGCATTCCACCGAGCCTTATTCCGTAATGACCGAAGGGCCTTATCGGGACAGGGAGCTGCTTTGCGATCACAGGGGTAATATCTGGATTCTTGAAGCCGGGAGCAGCGGGGAGTGGGGAGACTTTGAGTCGTTCATGGAAACCTTTGAGGACTCCCGCGTGGTGAAAAACGGCTTGTCGGCAACCTACGATTCCCCCTCCAGCGGAAAGTTTGAGGTCGGCTGGAGCCAGGCCGCCAAAGTGAACGGACGCTCTCTTGTGGAAGGCGGTTTTCCGCTCATCGGGAATCAGTACGCCTACGGGGTTTACGGGGAAGGTGTGATCAAGGTGATGCCGGATCAGGTGGAGCGCACCCTCGACTTCGTTGAAGGTCGCCCATGAACGGCGCTCGGCCTCCCTTTTCTGATCCGCGGCGCCTCTGACGAGCTTCTGCGCCAGCGACCCAAAAAGAGAAAGGCGCAGCCGCTGCCGAGGATGAAAGCCAGCGTCGAGGGTTCGGGAATCGGAGCCACCGTAGCATTGAGCCGCATGGCCTCCACGCCGGAGTTGATGCTGCCGCCGACCGTCGACTCGAAGAGCGCAAAATAACCAAACCCCTGAATGTCGGTAAAGCTTTCTCCCGTGGTATTGAAGGTGGCGGGCAGATCGCCAAGGCGCTGGTTGTCGCCTCCGGTCGGGGACCACGCTCCCCACTGGCTTTCCAGAAGAAGGTTGCCCGCCAGGGAATGAACCTCCCCGAGGGTGGTATAGGAGACCTGGCTGACATACCATTGGTCTCCGTTCCGGATGGCCCAGTGAAAACCGGTGACCCCGGTGTTTAACGTCAGCGACATCTCCAGCGAACTGCCTGAATCGAGCGCAACGGCCAGGGTGTTATCGGCGCCGTCCAGAAAATCATGCTTCTGGAAAGCTACAAACGCCGCTCCGGAAAGGGTGATCCCCGACATCGGGGCCCGCTGGACGCGAAGGTAATCGCCGGTGCCGTTGTTCTGGACGACGACATTGCTGTAATTGACCGAAGAGCCGCTGGAGAGGCTGAGATAAAAACCGCCGTAAAAAGGACCGCTTTTGCCGGCGGGTGGTAGATAGTCTGCGGCGGGGGTCACCGGGGAAGAGGGACTGTAGATCCAGACCCGCGTCTCGTCGTGGTGTTGTGCCGCGGGAAGGGTCCACGCGGAGTGGTTGCTGCTGTAGTTGCCCTGCCAGTCCACGATGTTTGCCGCCTGAAGCGTGGAGCAGGCCGACACGAGGGCTGCGATGATGTTGAATCCGCAAGTAAGTTTAGCCATAGCGTTGTGAGGGGTGGAAGCGGGTGCAGCGTAAAAGGACGGGAACTTCCCGGGTCAGGCTCGTCACCCTGGTTGCAGACCTGACGAAGCCATTTAGAGATCGACCCCTTTGAAGACGCGAGCTTTTAACGGCCCGGGGGAGACAAAACTGTACGTTGTTTTGGTCGGATGTTGAAGAAGCCGACCATGGGCGTATGCTGCGGTACGAGGTGGAAAATGACGTACAGTTTTGAAGGTTTCTGTTGTCATAGGAGTTGTTTGCAAAAGATTTTCCCGTTAGTTTTGCTTCATCGGCAAGAGATGGCTGCGCTGGCCCCTTGTCATTCCTTATCTGTAACCCCCCCCTTTTTTAATCCATAGAAAACCATGCCCAAAGGGACTGATGCCGGCCATTCGCTAGTGGAGATCCTGATCGCCGTGGGACTTGTTGCCATTTTGCTCGTATTTCTCTCCGCAGGATATGGAAGGGCGATGGAGCACTCGCGGGCGATCCGCTGCATGGGCAACCTGCGGCAACTTGGGGTGGCCTTCAGTCGCTCTGTTTCAGAGCATCAGGGGAAGCTGCCCGTGGTGATTAAAGTCCAGCAGGAACTGGCCGGCTACCTTCTGCCCGGGGAGAAGTTTCCGGCGGCGACATCGCCCCGCAAGACTTTTGGGGTCATGATCTGTCCCGAAGACCAGGCCGCCTTCTTTCCCGAGGGGCGTTCTTACGCAGTCAATCACTATATGGGCCCGACAACGGTGATGACCTCTCAGCATGTCTCGCGAATGCTGGAGGTGGTCCATCCCGGGCGCGTGGCTTACCTGATGGATGGCTTCCGCGAAGGCATGGAGGCCGGTGCCAATGCGCGTTTCAACCAGAATACATCGCCCTTTGGAAAGACCACCCAAATGGGAGGCGTCTTCCGCCACCGCCAGCGGGCCAATGTGCTCTTTGCCGACGGGCGGGTGGAGGCCCTCTCACACGCTGAATTTCTTCAAGACATGAATTCCAGAATTTTTCCCAAAAACAGCCAATGATTTCCTCCTGCGCACCGCTGACAAAAACCGTTCGGCTCGCTTTTGTGGGGACGGGTTCCTTTTCAACCGGAGTTCACCTCCCGAGCGCGGCTTCCTCTCCAGGAGTGGAGATCCGCGCCTTGTGCGATCTCGACGAAACGGTGCTCGAAACCCTCTCCCGGGTTTACCGGCCTGCCTACCTGACGACGTGCCTCGACGAGGTTCTTGCCGACCGCGAAGTGGACGCCGTGGTCCTCGCTACCCGGCAGGACACGCATGCCGCCTTGTCGCTTCAGTGTCTTGAAGCCGGAAAGCGTGTCTATGTGGAGAAGCCGATCGGAGAAAACCGGCGCGACCTGCTGGCGCTCTGGAACGTCCGTGAACGTTACGAGGGCGCCTTGGCCGTCGGCTTCAACCGGCGGTTTTCCCCCATCTATCGCCACGCAAAGGCGGCATTGGCGGGAAGAAAGGGGCCGGTCTTCATGACCTGTCGCATGTTGAGCCTGCCCCGCCGCCTGGCTTTGCCTTATTACAGGGATCGCTCCAACCTGGTCTTTGAAGGGGGGCACCTTTTTGATCTCGCCCTCTCCTTTATAGCTTCCAGGCCGGTGTCGGTCATGACTTCGGGTGAGGCCTACCGCTCCCACATGACGGTGGTGAGCTTTGAAGACGGCTCGCGATTCTGCCTTCACATGAACGAACACGGTTCCGCGGATCTGGGCAAGGAGTACGTGGAAATCCATCAGGACGGGGTCTCAATAAGCTGCCGCGATTTTTACGACCTGCGGGTGCGCGGGGTCAAGGGGATGGACGACCGGATTTTTCCGCCCGAGCCGTTTGTCGGTTCTCCGGAGCGGGAAACCTTTGACAGCGCGGACGCGGTGGAGGTTTTTTTCAGCCGGGGAAAGAGGGGAGAAACGCGGGTCCGTCGCCCCGGCTTCCATCGCAGCGCAGCCGACATGGAGGAAGCGTTGAAGGGAGTTTTCGGCACTCCTTTGCCGGGGCTGATCGTCCCGCAGAAAGGGTGGAAGAGCGCGTTGATCGGGTTTCTCTTTGCCGATCCCGGCAACGCGTGGCGCCCGGGCATCCGGGAAGCCGTCCGGGCGACCTGGCTTTCACTAAGAGCCCTCCAGTCTCTGGAGACGGCGTGTCCCGTTGAACTGGGCCGGGACGATCCACCCTTCGCCATCGCCTCTCAAGCCGGATCGCCAGCAACCTCATGAAATACCAGCTTCTCCTCTTCCACGGACTCTTTTTCTTTGTTTTTATGAACTGGCTCTCTGCCGACCCGCCTTTGACTGTTGACTCCAAACCTGCATCGCACCTCGAAACCGTGCTGGTCCAAAAGGGCCGGGCCTCTGCGGTCATCGTGGTTCCCCCCGGCGCGTATTCACAGCCGGTCCGGCTTCTTCAGCAAGCCATCCGCAAAAATTCCGGCGTGGAGTTGCCCGTGGTCGAAGCCGGGAGCGTTTCCCCTGAAGAACTATTGGAAACCCGGAACGTCATCGCGCTCGGGAACATGGCCTCCTCGGCCTTTATTTTCGAGCTCTACCGGCAATGGTATACCTTTCTGGATCTGAAATACCCGGGCAAAAATGGCTGGGTGGTCCGTTCGTTGCATGATCCGTTCGGGACGAGAAAAAACGTCATCCTTCTCGGTGGAAGCGACGCCGCAGGAGTCCAGGCCGCGGTGCAACGCTTTGCGGAACAACTGACGCCATCGACGACCGTGGCTGTCGGGCGACTGATGCAGATCCGCCTGGGCGATGGCTATGAACTGCCCGGGCCTGAAGAGCTACCCTATAGCTGGAGAGACAGTTTTCGCATCAATGAAGAGGGCAAACCGGTGGGGCAGCAGCGGAGCAGCATTTTCGGCTGGAACCCGATCAACGTTCAGGGGCTTCTCTACCACATGACCGGAGAGCCCGCCTACCTGAAGAAATTTCTGGAACTGGCCTGCCCCGATCCGGATCACATCCCCCGGGAGTTGCGGCGCATGAAGCTTGAAAGAGGCTCATGGGGAGAATACGGGATCGAGCGCCCCCTCCGGCTGATCCATCACTACCATGCCCACCTGACACCGTTGATCTGGGACTTGATCGAGGAAAGTCCCGGCATCTCCGACGAACAGCGCAAGAGGATCACCGAAGACATCCGGGCCCATCTGGAGTACACGGCGGAGATGGACCGCCTGGGCGAGATCAGCCGTCATGGCACCTACTCTGCCCTGGTGATCTATACCGGTGCACGTTATTTCATAAAGCGGGACGCAGACACCACCCTCTGGAAGCAGCGCATGGAGGAGGTGGCCCGGCTTTTCAAACACTGGGAGGAGGACCCGATCCTTGGAGAAGGAGACACGGTGGAGTGGATCAATACCGCGATCTGGCCCGTCTTTGAATACTATACCCTTGCGGGGCCGAAACCGTTCGTGGAAAGCGGGATGGCGCATTCGCTCATGGAAATCCTTTTGACGCTCTGGAGCGGAAAACCGTGGGAAGAGTCGAACAACCTCCAGCCCATCGGCCTCATGCACCGGGCGGCGTGGATGCTCGGAGAGGGGCGCTACGCCTGGCTGGCGAAACAGGCCCGCTACGATACGGAGGTCTTCCGGATCGGCCAGTCGTGGTGGCCCCCGGAAACGATGGCTCTCACGCCCCCGCAGGAGGCCGTCAACCGGGTGATGATCGCCCCTTTGAGCGCCTACTCCGCGCGGCAGGCGGGGGTTGGGATTCCCCCGGAGCAGACCTATGAGTTCTTAAGCTACCGCCGGGGTTTGGGGCCGAAGGACGACTTTATCCTTGTCGACGGGTTTAACGGCATCGGGCGCAACCCGCAACACGTGGCGGCCATCACCCGGTTGAGACAGGGGGGGACCGACCTCCTTGAGGGGTACGGGAGCCAGGTGGAAACCCTATGCGACGGGCTCGCCAGCCTTTCCGTGGCGAAGGCTGCGCGTCTCGACCAGGCGCACGCCATCGGTAGCAGTCTCTATCTGGAAAATACCGTGGAAGAGCCGACGCTTTCCACCCTGCGCCGCCGGATTCTCAACATGCCCGACGGGTGGACGCTTGTTTACGATCACATCCGGGCCGAACGCCCGGGAACCTTTGAGATCACCTGCCAGTGGGAGACGGTGCAGCCGATGCTCTTTGATCATGAACGCTCGCGGCGGGCTTCGTCCGACACGGCAACCCTCCTTTGCTCAAGGCCGCTGCTGCTGGCCCATGCGCCGGGGCCGTTGCATCAGAGCGGTGCGCTGCCCCCGCCGCTGGAAACGATGAACCCTCAACGGCTTCTGCGGCAATCCTTGAGCGTTCCCTTGAAGAAAGGGGAGACGACCTCCGTGATGAACGTCGTGGCAGCGGGGAGCGGATGGAAACAATTGCTACCCGTTTCAGAGAACGCAGCCTGGCTGGTCGGTCCCCGTGAGGAACGTTACTTTACAGGCTTCGGGCCGGTTCACGGCCATGGCGCGGTGATCGACGCCGACGCCTATGCCATCGGCCCCAACGGGTATGTCGCCTTTGGCGTCAGGGAACTGAAGCTGGGCGGCAGGAACCTGCTCAAAGCGGAACATCCCGTCCATCTGCACTGGGATGCAGGGAGCGGTGTCCTGACTCTGGAGGCGACGCAACCCACCCGCATCGAAGGGATCCTGCCCGCCGATGCTTCCGGCAGGCTCCTGCCGGTCGGCAAACAGACCATGACCCCTCCGCCGCAAGCGGACATGGTCGCCATGCTGGAGAAGAGTTTTCCGGCTTCCGCAGCATCCGGAGAAGCTCCCCCGGCTGCCGGCGAACCGCTGCCCGATGCCCTCCTGGAGGCACGGCCCTGGGCCGCGGTCGCGGGCACGGTGAGCCGGATCATGCCCCTGTCGGAGAGCGGGTGGCTGGTTGCTACCCGCCAGCCGGACGAACTTGTCTGCTTCGATGCGGCGGGGAAAGTCCGGTGGCGTACCCCGCTCCCGGGGGAATTGACGGCGATGCACGTTCACACGGACGGCCCGGAAACCGCCATCGCGGTCGGCACGCAAAATAATCAGGTGATGTTGATTTCAGGGAAGGGGGAGCCCCTGTGGCAGGCCACTTCGGAAGTCGCTTCGGAATATAAAACCGGGTCGCGTATGGACGCGCCATGGTTTACCAGTCCCAAAGAGGTGGACGGCATCAGCGCGGTTCTGATCTCCGGGTTGACCGGCGCGCCGGAGGTGATCGTGGGCCGCCCCAGTACCGTTGAGTTCTGGTCGTGGGATGGAAAGCTCAACCGGAGGCTTCCCGCACGGTGGGGGGATTGCAGCTCACTTGCCGAGGTGACGCTGGACGGGAAACCCGCTCTGGCCGTCGGAAGTTTTTACACCTCCATGGATGAACTGACCGTGATTGACCACGACCGGAACCTGCGCAAGGGACCGGGTGGAAAGGCCTTTTTGCGGCCGTTGCCCGAGGGCGTCACCGACATGGCCAAAGGATTGGCGCGAGGGGTGACCGGCATCCGGGTGGTCCGCGATTCCCAGGGGGAAAAGCAGGTGATCCTTGCCCGGTCGGGGCACTGGAACGATGTCCGCGCCTTCGATACCGATGGTCGCCGCTGTCTGTGGATGGTGCCTTTCGGTCCGGCCGCCCCCCGGCATCTCCAGCAATTGTATGGAAAGTTCATCCGTGCCTTTGAAGTGATGGAAGCGCCCGATGAGCGCAGCCCCGGCGTCGTCGTCGCCCTCGCCAACCGGTGGGTGATCCGGCTGGATCTCAAGGGCCGCGTGGTCTGGTCACGGCAGTTGCCGGAAGTGCCTGTGTCGGCGCTCACAACGAAGGGCCGCGTTGTGGTGATGACCGGTCATGATCGCCTGGTTTCACTGGATGGCGGTAGCGGCAAGTCCCATGCACAGCACCGCTTCGAGCAGGCGATCACCGCTCTGGCGGCACATCGCGGCACGGTTCTGGTCGGCACCGGCGACGGTCAGATCTTTCAAATCAAACCATGAAGGCTTTTCTTCTTTTTCCGATGATGATGCTTCCTTTGACCCTCAACGCCGCTTCTCCGGAATGGAAACTGGTGTATGAAAGCGATTTCACCCGCGCCGACGTTCCTGCCGACTGGCGACCGGAGGGGCCGGTCAAGATCCGGTGCAACGGGAAGGGCGAACTGGAGGTCAAAAACGGCTCGGTGGAGCGGGACGGCTTTCAGTCGCAGGGCTCGTGCGTCTGGCTGGCACGTCCGTTCGAGGGGGAGGTCAGGATCACCTTCAACTCCCGGGCCGATCCCGGCAGCCGTGTGATCCTCTTTTTTGACGCGCAACCGACGGATCCCGCGACCGGGCTTTTCGACTGGGAACGCCCGTTGTCGTTGTATGGTGACTATGCTTATGAAACGCGGCTCAGGCTCTTTTCCATCGGCCTGCTCCGCTCCGACCAGGCCAGTCTTAATCTGCGGCGGCTGGGGGGGGAGATGCCGGAAACATGGCCGCGCTACATGCCTTATCATCCGACGCTCTTTCCCGGGCGTTACCTGACCCCGGCCGAAATGGAGGTTGCGATGAAAGCCGCCGGTCTTCAGGTGCTGCCGACAGATTACCGGGAAAGGAGGGCTGTCACGCTGGCCGGGGAGTTTGAGCGGCTGTTGCGCCCGCATTTGACCGGGTGGGAGGCCATCAACCGCTCTTTTCAGGAGACCTCCATTGTGGCGAGGGCCATCAACGAAGAGCCGGTTTTCAGGGAAGTGGAGCGGACCTACCGGATCACCGTGGAATCGCTGCGGGAGCGGGTCAGGATCTTTGTGGACGGAGTCTGCATCATTGACTTCAAGCGGCAGGGCGAAGGTGAAAGGCCGGGAGGCTACCTCGGCTTTCGCAATTTTGCCCCCACCAAAGCCTACTATAGCGAGCTTCGCATCTATCAGCCCAGGGGGGATTGAGCAGAAGCCGCCGGGCGCACCAAGGTGCCCCGCCGCTGGTAGGAAATCCTCACAAACGCACGTCTGCGGATCGCCCGGCCTTGCAGGAAGGCATGGAGGTTGGCAAAGGCGCGTCGGCCCACTTCCTCGAAATCAAGAAAAAGCGTGTCGACCGCTTCCGTCCCGTTGTCGTCCACCAGGCAAGTCCCCGCACACATCAGTAAAGAGAGCGTTTTGGGGATGTGGATGTCGAGTTGCTCAAGATGTGGCAGAAGGGTCTGAATCATGGCGCGGTCTGTCGCGAAAATGGCCGTGGGGCGACGCTCGGGCTGTACCAGCCGCCGCCGCAGTGAAGCCGGAAGCGGTGCCTTGAAGGGGAGTTCATCGGTCAACAGTTCAACCGGCTGGTCCGCTTCGGCCATGGCGTACCGGATCCCCTGGAGTCTGGCTTCGACGTGGTGAAACCGCCCTTGGGGGAGAGGAAACCAGATGCGCCGGTGGCCGTGCTTGAGCAGCATCTTCATGCCCCGGTAGCCGATCCCCACCTGGTTGAAATCAATGGAGAGAAGCCGGCCTGCTTCACAATCGCCAAAGGCGGCGATGACGGGTATATTGGCCGCAAGCTGCGCCTTGGCCAGGGAAGAGGTCGGGTAGTAATGAGTGCGGCGAAAGACCGCCACCGCTGCGGGTTTTGCCTTCTGAAGCGCATTGCCGATGAGGGAATGGCTCTGCGCCGTGCCGTTGTCCGTATAGAAATGGACGGCGATCTTCTGCTCCGCCGCCGCCTGAAAGAACCCTTTCACGCAACTGAGGCCCGAGCCGGGCGGTAGCAGCGGCATATCGTTGACCATCTTCAGAAGGGTCCCCGGGTGTTCCAGGATCACGGCAAAGGCTCTTTCCTTCGCCGCCCGGTTCAGCATGGAAAGACTTCTCTGGGACCACCCCTGCCGTGGCGGAAGCCAGACGCTGGGGTGGCGATGAAGGTCAAGCAACGCCCGTTCCTGAGCGTCGGTGTCGAGCAGATAACCCGAGCGGTCCACCGGCTGGAGCAGGCCCATCTCCTTGAGGGCCTTGAGGCTCCGTGTCGCCGTGACATTGGCGACGGCCCACCTTTTGCAGATCTCCCGGTTGGAGAGGAAGCGTCGCCGTTCCCTCCAGGCGCCGCTGGCTATCTCCAGGAGCAGGGAATAAGTCAGCTTTTGATGAAGGAAGGGCTTCATCCTATGAATATAGAAAGCGACCTCGAAAAGAGAAAGGGGAGAGTTTGTCCCGCCGCTGGAGGAGACCGCCGGCAACGGGATGCCGTTGGGAAAGATATTTGACCCGGAAGTCAAAAAAACGAAATAAAATGTCAGTTCTCCGAAAGATACGGGAAAAGAGAGCGGGGTAGAATCATCGCCGACCCCTTTTCATCCATTATGAAACGTTCCCTCAAAGTCGCGATGATCGGCTACAACTTCATGGGCAAGGCCCATTCGAATGCGTGGCGACAGGCCCCCCGTTTTTTTGACCTTCCCGTCGATCTTGAACTCCACACCATCTGCGGTCGCAACCGGGCGGCGCTCGACGAAGCGGCGCAGCGTTACGGCTGGCAAAAGGTCGTCACCGACTGGCGCGAAGCAGTCGCCGATCCGGAGATCGACATTGTCGACATCTGCACGCCGACCGAAAGCCATCACCCGATCGCGCTCGCGGCGGCGCAGGCGGGCAAGGCGATCCTTTGCGAAAAGCCGCTCGGGATGAGCATCCCGCAATGTGAAGAGATGGTCGCGGCGGTCCGGAAGGCGGGCGTGGTCAACATGGTCTGCCACAACTACCGGCGCATCCCGGCGATCGCGCTGGCGAAATCGATGATCGAAACCGGCGTGCTCGGCGACCGGATCTACCATTACCGCGCGCGGTATGCGCAGGACTGGATCGCCGATCCCGCATTTCCGCTCGTCTGGCGGTTGCAGTCGGAGATCGCGGGGCTCGGGGCGCTCGGCTGCATCGGCTCGCATATCATCGACCTCGGGCGCTATCTGGTCGGGGAACTGCGGGAGGTCAGCGGATTGATGGAGACCTTCATCACGGAACGCCCCCTTCTGGAGGAGACTCTCGCCGGGCTTGGCGCCAAGGCGGGGAGCGCGAAGGGGAAAGTGACCGTCGAGGATGCCGCAAGCTGGATCGGGCGGTTTGAGAACGGGGCCATCGGCAGTTTTGAGGCGACCCGCTTTGCCTATGGCCGCAAGAACCAGATCACGCTGGAGATCAACGGCAGCAAAGGTTCGCTCGCCTTTGATTTTGAGGAGATGAACCGCCTCAAATACTACAATGCCGAAGACCCCGAAGGGGCGCGCGGGTTCCGCGACATCCTGGTGACCGAAGCGAGCCACCCCTACCTCCAGGCGTGGTGGCCGCCGGGGCACCTGATCGGCTACGAACATACCTTCACCAACGCGTTTGCCGATTTTGTCAAAGCCGTGGTCGAAGGAAAGAGCGTCCAGCCGACGTTTGAAGACGGGCTCGCCAACGAGAAGGTGTTGAGCGCGATCTGCGAAAGCGCGAAAACACGGGCCTGGAGCTGTATTTCCTGAAAAAAAAAGAGATGACCCAAGAATCCTTGCCCGCATCCGCTCTGCCCGAAACGCTGCCGCCGCTCGCCATCGGCTGGGCGGAAGTCGATATCACCCCCGCCAGCCAGCCGGTGGCGATCGCCGGTCAATTTCCCGCGCGGCTTTCCGAAGGGGTGCTCGATCCGCTCAAGGCGACGGCGTGCGCTTTGGAGCAGGGCGGGGAACAGGTCGTCTTTGTGGCATGCGACCTGGTCAGCATCTCCGATGAATTGCGGACGATGACGCGCGAGCGCCTGGCGCAGGGCAGCGCGGGACCGGACCCGCTCAAGGTCGTTTTCAACGCGACCCATACCCACACCGGGCCGGAGTGTCGTCTCCCCGGAGCGAGCGCGGGGCACACCTCCGCCGGGGGAAGCGGTGTCGACATCGGAGAGCGGTCGGTGAAGGAGTACCTGGAGTTTGCCTCCGGCCAGCTCGCCGCCTGCGTGGAAAAGGCGTGGGCCGGGCGTGCCCCGGGAGGGGCGGCCTTCGGGCTCGACGATGCGGTGGTCGGGCGCAACCGCCGCTGGGTCGATGCCGATGGCGTTTCGACCATGTACCGCCTGAACGCACCGGCTTCCGAGCGGTTCCGGCACATCGAAGGGTACGAAGACCACTCGCTCAACCTGCTGGCGACCTACGACGAAGGCGGCAGGCTGCGGGGGTTGATCGTCAACCTTCCCTCGCCCTCGCAGGAACAGGGGAGTCTTTTTTCCCTGAGCGCCGATTTCTGGTATGAAGCCCGGGCCGAACTGCGCCGCCGTTTCGGGGAGGGGCTTTTCATCCTGCCGCAGGTCAGCGCTGCGGGGGAACTGACTTCTCATGCCTTGTACGAGAAAGCCGCGCGGCAGCGGATGCTCCGCTTGCGCGGGGTGAGCGAGCGTCAGGAGATCGCGAACCGGATCGCCGACGGGGTCGGGAGGATTCTGCCGCATCTGGAAGCGGTGATCGAACGAAACCCGCTGCTCCGGCACCGGGTCGACTCGATCGCCCTGCCGCTCAACCGGTTGAGCGAGGCTGATGTCGCCGACGCCAGACAGGCCGCGGAAGAGCTTCGGCTGACGTTCGAGGAGGAGGTCGCGAAACTGGAGGCCAACCCTGAACTCAAAAAGGAACCACGCTGGTATGTTCCGGCAACGGCGGCCTACCGGCGCATGAGCTGGTATCTCGGTGTCGCGGCGCGTGCTGAACTCCAGAAAACCGCGCCATTCAAGAAAGAGGAGGTCCATTTCCTTCGCCTCGGCGACATCGCCTTTGCCTCCAATCCGTTTGAATATTACCTCGACTACGGCGTGCAGATCAAAGTCCGCAGCCCGGCGCTCCAGACGTTCCTGATTCAGCTTGCCGGACAAGGGACCTACCTGCCGAGTCCCCGTTCCGTGGCGGGCGGAGGGTATGGATCGGTGCCAGCCAGCAATCCGCACGGGCCGGAGGCGGGCCAGATCCTCGCCGACGCTACGGTGAACGCCCTTCGCGAACTCTGGGGGTGCGCCGGATCGTAAAAACCGCCATGGAAGTCTCTCCCTATTGCCGCCGGTTCCGTTTCTGCGGAAAGAATGTCCGGATCGCGCCCGATGTCTTCATCGAACACCCGGAATGCTTTGAAGTCGGCGACGACGTGACGATCCACCGCGGGGTCGAGATTATCGGCGCGCCGAAGGTGGCCCGGATCGGGTCAAATGTGACGTTTCACCCCCGCTGTTATTTCAACGGCTCGCCGGGGCGGCTGATCATCGGCGATCACGTCGAGTTTTACACCGGCGTCTACGCGGGGTTGGGGAACTGGGAGAGCAGTTTCATCGAGATCGGTCACCACAGCCATTTTGCGCCGTACGGGATTCTTTATGGCTGGGGCGGGTTGAAGATCGGGCCGTATTGCAACATCGCGGCGCACGTGGTGCTGGCGACCGTGGGGCATCACGATGAGATCACCGACCGGCCGATGTCGCTCACCGGCGAAAAGGCGGGGCCGATCACGCTGGAGGAGGATATCTGGATCGCCGCCAATGCGACGATCTGCGCGAATACCGTCATCGCTAAAGGATGCGTGATCGCGGCCAACGCCGTCGTCACCCGCGACACCGAGCCGATGGGGATCTATGCCGGGATTCCGGCCAAACGGTTGCGGGACCGGTAAACTCACCGGCAACGCTTGCGTGTTGGCCGCTCCTACGCCATCGTTGACGGGGCAGGAGCCGTCTCGGGTTCCTTTGTCTTCGGCATTTCAGGCCGGGTTCCCGCGATTTTCTCCACCAGATAGAACGAGACCGGGACGATGAAAAGCGCGAGGAAGGTCGCTGCGAGCATCCCGCCGATGACGGTCGTCCCCATCACCTGCCGGGCGACGGCTCCTGCGCCCGAGGCGGTCCAGAGGGGGATGCAGCCGAGGATGAAGGCGAGCGAGGTCATCAGAATCGGCCGCAGGCGGAGCCGCGCACCGGAGAGGGCGGCGTCGATGAGCGGTTTGCCCGCCTCGACCTCGGCCTTGGCGAATTCGACGATCAGAATGGCGTTCTTGGCGACCAGCCCGATGATCATCACCAGCCCGATCTGTGCATAGATGCTGTTCTCCATCTGCACCAGGAAGGCGGGCGAGATTTGCAACGCCACCCAGCGCCGCAGCCAGAGGGTGGCAAACGCCCCGAAGACGGCGATCGGTGTGCAGAGCAGGACGCTGAACGGGAGCGACCAGCTTTCGTAAAGGGCGGCGAGGATCAGGAAAACGAACAGCAGCGACATGGCGAAGATCAGCATCGGCGAGATCCCCTCCTGCGCTTTTTTCTCCTGGAACGACATGCCGAGATAGTCGTAGCCGATCTCGCGCGGCATGGTGGCGGCGTGGACCTCTTCGAGCGCCGTCATTGCCTGCGAAGAGGTGTAGCCCGGGGCCGGGTCGGCGTTGATCTGCGCACTCCGGTAAAGGTTGTAGCGCATGGTGAACTCGGGGCCGCTGCGCGTTTCCACCCGGGTGAAGGAACTTAAAGGGATCATCTCCGCCTTCCGGTTGCGGACGTAGAACTGATCGATGCTCTCGGCGGCGGCGCGGTTGCTCCCCTCGGCCTGGACGTAGACCTGCCACTGGCGGCCAAAGCGGTTGAAGTAGTTGACGAACGAGCCGCCCATGAAGGTCTGGAGCGTCTGGTAAACATCGTCAACGGAAGCCTCCTGCTTGAGCACCTTTGCCTGGTCAACATCGACAAAGAGCCCCGGCACGTTCGGCAGGAAGGTGGTGCTCACCTGCGCCAGTTCGGGACGTTTGCGGGCGGCTTCAAGGAAGGTGTCGACATTTTTGGCGAGGAAGTCGAGTTCCTTGCCCGCCCGGTCCTGAAGGACGAACGTCACCCCGCCCGAAGCGCCGATGCCGGGGATCGCGGGCGGCGAAACGGCAAAGGCGATCCCCTGGGAGACCTGCGTCAGTTCCCGGTTGATCCGTTCCTTGATCGCGAGATAGCTCTCTTCGTTGCTGGTCCGTTCGCCCCACGGTTTGAGCGTGACGAAAAAGAAGCCGTTGTAGGTGGTTTCCACCCCGCTCAACAGGCTGGAGCCGACGGTGGTGGTGACCTGCTCCACCCCCGGGATCTCGGCGAGGATCTTTTCAATCCGGCGGCACGCCTCGTCGGTCCGTTGCAGGGAGGCGGCGGGGGGCAGTTGCAGGTTGACGTAAAGGAAGCCCTGGTCTTCGTCGGGCAGGAAGCTGGCGGGAACGGCCTTGCCGAACCACCCTGCGGCCACGATGGAAGCGAGCAGGAGCACCATCGCCAGCCCGCTCTTGCGGATCAACCCGGAGCAGACCCGGACGTAGCCGTTGGTGGCGTAGCCGAAAATGCGGTTGAACCCGTCGAAAAACCGCCCGGCGAGCCCGCCTGTTTTCTGGTGCGGCTTGAGCAGGAGGGCACAGAGGGCGGGGCTCAGGGTGAGCGCGTTGAGCGCGGAAATCATCACCGAAACGGCGATCGTGACGGCAAACTGCTGGTAAAGCCGCCCGGTGATCCCCGGAATGAAGGCGGTCGGGACAAAGACGGAGGCAAGGACGAGCGCGATCCCGACGACCGGCCCGCTGATCTCCTTCATCGCCTGGAAGGTCGCTTCGCGCGGCTCCATCCCGTTTTCGATATGCGCGCCGACGGCTTCGACCACGACGATCGCATCATCGACCACGAGCCCGATCGCCAGCACCAGCCCGAAGAGCGAGAGGGTGTTGATCGAAAAACCGAGCAGCGGGAAGACGGTGAACGCCCCGACGAGCGAGACCGGCACGGCGAGCAGCGGGATCAGGGTCGCCCGCCAGTTTTGCAGGAAGAGAAAGACGACGAGCAGGACGAGGCAGAGCGCTTCGAGCAGGGTCGTGAAAATTTCGTGCATCCCTTCGGTAACCGCCTCGGTCGTATCGAGCGAGACCTTGTAATCGACCCCGACCGGGAAGCGCTCTTTGAGTTCCTCGATCCGGTTCCTGACATTGCGGGCGGTTTCGACGGCGTTGCTCCCCGGGGCCTGATAGATCGAGACGACCGCCGCCGGTTTCCCGTTGAAGCGGCCCTTGACGCCGTAGTTGACCGCGCCGAGTTCGATCTGCGCCACATCCGAAAGCCGCACCGCGCCGCCGTCAGCGGTCTGCCGGACGACGATGTTGCCGAACTCCTCCGCGGTCACCAACCGCCCCTGCGCCACGGCGGAGTAGGTGAACTTCTGCCCCTTGGGGGCCGGTTCCGCGCCGATCTGCCCGGCGGAGTTGACGGTGTTCTGCGCTTCGATCGCCGAAATGATGTCGGGCACGGTGATCGAAAGGGCGGCGAGCGATTCCGGGTTGATCCAGAGCCGCATGGCGTACTCGCCCGCCCCGGCGACCTGCACGTTGGAAACCCCGGGCAGCCGGGTCAGTTCGTCGTTGAGGTTGATGTAGGCATAGTTGGAGAGGAAAAGCGCGTCGCGGCTGCTGTCGGGCGAGTAAAGGGCGAGGACCAGCAGCGGGGCGGCGCTCGACTTGCGGACGGTGACGCCGAGTTCGGTCACGTCTCCGGGAAGCTGCGGCTCGGCCTGTTTCTCGCGCATCTGCGTGAGGATCTGGTCGGTGTTCGGGTCGGTCTTGAGGTCGAAGTTGACGGTCAGCGCCATCTTGCCGTTGTTGGCGTTGACGGAGACCATGTAGTTCATGTTGTCGACGCCGCTCATCTGCTGCTCGATCGGCGTGGCGACCGCTTTTTCGACCGTCTCGGCATCCGCGCCGAGGTAGGTGGCGAGCACCTGGATATCGGGCGAGGCGATTTCGGGGAACTGCGCCACCGGCAGGAAGGCGGCGGTGATCAACCCCACGATCAGGAGGATGATCGAAAGGACCATGGCCATGATCGGCCGGTTGATGAAAAAATGGGACATGGGCGGGTTATCCGTTGCTTTGAGTGGTTTCCAGCGGGAGGTCGGCGGCGGGCGGTACGACCGGTTCCGGTGGTTTTTCCGCGCCGGAAAGTTTTCCGACGAGGCAGAAAATGGCGGGGACGAGCATCAGCCCGAAAAGGGTGGCGGCCATCATCCCGCCGACCACGGTGGTCCCCATCACCTGCCGCGAGATCGCGCCCGCGCCGCCCGCGATGCAGAGCGGCAGACAGCCGAGGATGAAGGCGACCGAGGTCATCAGGACCGGCCGGAACCGGAGCCGCGCCGCGGTCAGCGCCGCCTGCGCGAGGCTCTGGCCGCGCTCGTACTCGGCCTTGGCGAATTCGACGATCAAAATGGCGTTCTTGGCGGAGAGGCCGATCACCATGATCAGGCCGATCTGGGCAAAGACGTTGTTTTCAATCGAGACGAGGATCGGCGGGTAGAGATGTTCCTGCGCGAAGCGGCGCAGGTAAAGAAGCCCGAGCGCCCCGAAGACGGCGACCGGCGTGCTCAAAAGGACGCTAAAAGGGAGCGACCAGTTTTCATACAGGGCGGCGAGGATCAGGAAGACAAAGAGGAGCGAAAAGCCGAAGATGACCGAGGGGGGGATCGCCTCCTGCGCCTTTTTTTCTTCAAACGACATGCCGAGGTAGCCATACCCCATGCCGGAAGGCATCGTTTCGGCGAAGACCTCTTCGAGCGCTTTCATCGCCTGCGCGGAACTGTAGCCGGGGGCGGCCCCGGCGTTGATCTGGGCGCTCCGGTAGAGGTTGTAGCGCATGGTGAACTCCGGGCCGGAACGGTTTTCAAACCGGGCGAGCGTGCTTAAAGGGACCGGTTCGCCCCGGTCGTTGCGGACGTAGAAATCGCCAAGCTGCTCGGTCTGGCTGCGGGCATCGCCTTCGGCCTGGACGTAGACCGGCCATTGACGGCCAAAGCGGTTGAAATAGTTGACGAAGCTCCCCCCCATGTAGGTCTGGAGCGTGGCGTAGAGCGCCTGAAGCGAGACCCCCTGCTTGAGCGCCTTGTCGCGGTCGACATTGACGAAGATCTGCGGCACTTCCCCCAGGAATGTGCTCCGCACCTGCCCGAGTTCGGGACGCTTGGCGGCGGCGGCGAGGAAGGTGTCGACATTTTTGCTCAGATAGGAGACGTCGTGCCCCTGCCGGTCCTGAAGGACGAAGGTCGCCCCCCCGGCGGTGCCGACCCCGGGGATGGCGGGCGGCGCAAAGGCGAATGCCATGCAGTCGGGGAGCTTGACGATCAGCTCCTTGTTGAGCTTGCCGCGAATGGCCGGGTAGCTCAACGCCGCCCCCTTGCGTTCGGAGAGCGGTTTGAGCGTGACGAAAAAGAAGCCGCTGTAGGTCGTCTGGATGTTGCTCAACATGCTGTAGCCGACGATCGTCGTCACGCGGTCGATCCCCGGCGTGCGGGCGAGGATTTCCTCCACCTTGCGGGCCGCTTCGCCGGTCCGCTGGAGGGAGGCAGCGTTGGGAAGCTGGAGGTTGATGAAAAAGAACCCCTGGTCTTCATCCGGCAGGAAACTGGAGGGGAGCCGCTGGTTGAACCAGAGCGCCGCGCCGCTGAAAATGCCCAGCAACAGGAGCATGAGCACGATCCGGCGGACCAGCGTGTCGGAAACAGAGACGAACCGGTCGGTCCACCGCTCGAAACTCCGGTTGAAGCGATCGAAAAACCGGCTGATCCACCCTTTTGCGGTGCTGCGCGGCTTGAGCAGCAGGGCGCAGAGCGCGGGGCTCAACGTGAGCGCGCTGAAGGCGGAAATGATGACCGAAACGGCGATCGTGACGGCAAACTGCTGGTAAAGCCGCCCGGTCAGCCCCGGAATGAAGGCGGTCGGGACAAAGACGGAAGCGAGGACGAGCGCGATCCCGATGACCGGCCCCCGGATCTCGCGACAGGCGAGCCGGGTCGCCTCCACCGGCGAAAGCCCCTTGGCGATATGGTGCTCGACCGCTTCGACGACGACGATCGCATCATCGACCACGAGCCCGATCGCCAGCACCAGCCCGAAGAGCGAGAGGGTGTTGATTGAGAAACCGAGCAGCGGGAAGACGGCGAAGGTGCCGATAAGCGAGACCGGCACGGCGAGGAGCGGGATGAAGGTGGCCCGCCAGCTCTGGAGAAAGAGGTAGACGACGAGGATCACCAGCACGACGGCGATGAGCAGCGTTTCGACGATCTCGTGGATGCCGTCGACCACCGGCAGGGTGGTGTCGAGCGAGACGAGATAGTCGACCCCGGTCGGGAAGCGGGTCTTGAGCTGCTCCATCAACGCCTTGGCGGCGTCCGCGGTGTTGACGGCGTTGGAGCCGGGCAACTGGTAAAGGGCGAGGATGGCGCTCGGCTTGCCGTCGAGCCGCCCTTCCAGGTTGTAGCTCTGCGCGCCGAGTTCCACGCGGCCGACATCGCGCATCCGCACGGTCGCCCCTTCGGGGGTCTGGCGGAGGATGATGTCGCCAAACTCCTCCGCCGTGCTCAACATCCCCCGGGCGCGGGCGGTATAGGTGAATTTCTGCCCTTCGGGGGCCGGTTCACCGCCGAGGATGCCGATCGGGTTGGGCCGGCTCTGGTCCTTGACCGCCTGGAGAACGTCGGGAATCGTCAGGTTGACGGCGGCGAGCCGTTGCGGATCGACCCAGATGCGCATGGCGTACTGCCCCGCACCGAAGATTTTCACCTGGCCGATCCCCTTGACCCGCGAAAGCTCGTCGTTGAGGTTGATGTAGGCGTAATTGGCCAGAAACTCCGCGTCGCGGCTCCCGTCCGGGGAGTAGAGGGAGATCAGCAGCAACGGTGCGGAGAACGATTTCTGAACGGTGACGCCGAGTTCGTTCACCTCGTTGGGCAACTGCGTGCCCGCCTGCGCCTCGCGCATCTGGACGAGGATCTGGTCGGTATTCGGGTCGGTGCCGAGTTCGAAATTGGCCCGCAGGGTCATCGAGCCGTCGTTGCCGTTGATGGAGTACATCGCCTCCATCCCGTCGACGCCGCTCATCTGCTGCTCAATCGGCGCGGCGACCGATTTTTCCACCGTCAACGCGTCCGCGCCGGTGTAGCGGCCGGTCACCTGCACCTGCGGCGGGGTGATGTCGGGAAACTGTGCGACCGGCAGCAGCAGCATCGCGATGCCGCCGAGGATCAGGATAAAGACGGAAATGACGATCGCCGCGATCGGTCGTCTGATGAAAAACTCCGTCATGTGTGGGTGCGCAACCGCGGGGGCGTTTACCGGTTGGCGGCCGTTTCGGGACCGCCGGGGGCCTCTCCGTTTTCAGGCTGGGGTGCGGCGGGCGGCGCCGTCGGCGGTTCCGCCGTTTTTTCCGCCTGGTACGGCTTCGGAACGACGGTTTTGCCCTGGGCCACCTTCTGAATCCCTTCGACGACTACTTTTTCCTCCGGCTTCAACCCTTCCAGCACGACCCAGTCCGGGCCGAACCGGGGCCCCGGCTTGACGACGCGGATGGAAACCGTGTTATCGGGGTTGAGCACAGCGACCTGGTAGCTCCCCTGCAACTCGTCAAGCGCCTGCTGCGGGACCAGCAGCGCATCCTTGACGACATGGACGGCGATCCTGACGCGGGCGAACTGCCCCGGGCGCAACCGGTTGCCGGGGTTGGGAAACTCGACGGCGATCCGGATCGTGCCGGTGCTCCCCTGCACTTCGCGGTCGACGGCGACGAAGCGGCCGTCACGCGGGTAGACGCTCCCGTCGGCAAGGATCATTTTCACCGGGAACTGGCCTGCCGCCTCCTTGACGTGCCCCGAAAAGCGCTCGGAAGCCTTCAGGTAGGTCTGTTCGCTGACCTGAAAGTAGACGCGCACGGGATCGACGGTCGAAAGGGTGGCGAGCGGGGTCGGATCGGTCGGGCCGACGAGATCGCCGATGTTGCGCGTGGCGATCGAGATGATCCCGTCGAGCGGCGCGGTCACCTTGGTGAAGAGCAGGTTTAATTTCGCCTGTTCGACGCTCGCCTGCTCGGCCTTGACCTTCGCCTTGGCGGCCTCGTTCTGCTGGACGGTGTTGTCGCGGTCCTTTTTGCTGACCGCGCCGGTTTCGAAGGTCTGCGTGTACTTGTCGGCGTTGAGTTGCGCGCGGACCTGCTCCGCCTCGGCTTCGGCGAGGGAGGCTTCCGCCGCCGCGAGCGACGCTTCGAACGGCCGGGGGTCGATCTCGAAAAGGAGATCGCCCTTTTTCACCGGCGAGCCGTCGGCGTAGTTCTGGCTTAAGATATAACCCGAGACGCGGGCGCGGATTTCGGCGTTGTTCGAGCCGTCGACCACCCCGATCCATTCGCGGAAGACCGGCACATCGCCCCGGGTCACCTGGGCGACCTCCACCTCCGGCGGCATGAGGAGCGGGTTTTCGACTTCAGGCTTTTTACACCCTCCGAGCGCCAGCACGGCCGCCGCGCCAAGGGCGAGGCCGGTGCGGGCCGCAAGCCGCGCAAGGGGTGTGGAGCGGGAGGCGTGGGGAGGTGCGAAGGTGGTCGATGCCATAAAATCTGCCGGAGTGGAAAAGGGTCACGCCTTGACGATGCCGAGCGAGACCAGCAGCGCCTGGTTGATCTTGCCGGTCACTTTCAGGCCGTTTTTGGATTGATAAGTAGAGATGGAGCGGCTGGTGCCCGGGCCGATCTGGCCGTCGATCGGCCCTGCATAGTAGCCGCGGCGCTTGAGTTCCACCTGCACGGAGGTTTCCACCGGGTAGGTGGCGTAGACCGGGTACTTGACGTAGGCGGAAGCCGCGTAGACCCGCGTGCCGGCGTAGACCCCGACCGGGGCGACGTAGACGGAGTTGACTGTGACGGTCGCCGGGCGGTAGACCCCGCCGGTGTAGACGTAGCCGCTGCGGTAGCCGGTGAAGGTGGCGGTCGAAGTGCCTGCGGCGGTCGTGACCGTGCGCGACCCGGCGGAGTAGCGCCCGGTCGTCGCCCCCTGCGCTTCGTAGGTGTTGCCGCGCGGGCCGGTCGCTTCAACCGAACCGGCGCCAAACCGGCCGTAGCGCGCCCCTTCCGCCGTGACGGAACCGCCGCGCGGACCTTCGCGGGTGACGCTGCCGCGCCGCTGGGCGTGGCTTTCCTGAACCGTGGCGGCAAGGCAGAGGCCGCAGGTGAGCGCGAAAAGCGGGTAACGGAGAGAGGAGGTTTTCATGGTGGGTCGGATGGTGGGCATGATCGGGATGGGACGCCGATGTCTGAAGCGTCGCAGGACCGGCAAGTCTGGCGGTTGCGATCCGTCTTGCCGAGAGGCTTTGTATGAAGCCGGTCATAAATTTGACGAAACGGGCAGAGCGCGGGGTTTGGGAGAAGAGTCTATTCCGGAAAAATGAGCGAAATCGAGCGAAAAGAAGCGACTTTGCCGCCAAAGCCAAAGAGAGTGACGGGGAGATGTCGCTCTCTTCGCCCACGGCAGCCCCTTCCGGTGCCTCCGCCGGTCTCTCCGGCGCGGGCGAGCTTTGGTGGATGTACGCGGAGGGGGCGACCCCTCACGGGCGGCGGCGGCTTTTCTGGAAATTGCAGGTCGGCGGCTGGGGTGCGGCGGCGCTGCTTGGCATTCTTTTTACCGGGTTTGACTTTTTCCCATGGCAGGAGGCGTTGATTTTCGGCCTCCTGCGGGCGGCGGCGGGCTTTGCGCTGACCTCGCTGCTCCGTTACTTTTATCGCCATCTGCGCCGCAGGCGGAGCCCCCTCTGGCTGGTGGTGTTGAGCGGGAGCGTGCTCTGTTGCCTGCTGGGGGTCGGCGACGCGGTCGGGATCGCCCTGGTCGGCAGGGCTGTCGGCATCAACCTGGAGAGTTCCGGGATGAGCGAGATGCTCGTGGCAAGCGTTTTGCTGCGATGGATTCTTTACGGTTTCTGGAGCTTCCTTTATTTTGGCGTCAATTACTGGCTCGACACGGAGGGGGCCAGGTTGCGCCTGGCGGAAGCGGAGACGGCGACGCGCGCGGTGGAACTGCAACTGCTGCGGGCGCAGATCAACCCTCATTTTCTTTTTAACGCGTTGAACTCGATCCTGGCAGAATCCGGCAACCCCGGTTCGGTCCGCTCGCTTACCCTGGCGCTTTCCGAGTACCTTCGGTTTTCGCTCCAGCAGGGGAGCGACTGGCAGCGGCTCGGGGTCGAACTGGAGGCGCTGGAAAATTACCTCAAGGTGGAGAAGGCGCGCTTTGAGGAAAACCTGGAGTATTCCCTCCAGGCCGACGAGGCGACGCGGCAGACGGTCGCCCCTGCGGCGCTGATGCAGCCGCTGGTCGACAACGCCCTCAAGTACGGCCAGTGTTCCACCCTCCGCCCGGTGCGGATCGCCGTCCGAGCCGAAGCGAGCGAGGGGGTTCTCCTGATCACCGTGAGCAATTCCGGCGAGTGGCTGGCCTCCCACGACCGTCCTTCCACCGGGACGGGGCTGGCCAACCTGCGGCGGCGGCTGCAACTCCTTTACGGTGAACGGGCGTCGCTGACGACACGGGCCGGGGAGGGGGAGGTCTGCGTGCAGGTGCGCGTGGAGAAGGGAGGGCCGCGCTGATGACGGAGCGACCTCCCCTGCGGGCGCTGCTGGCCGACGACGAACGGCTCGCACGCAAACGGATGCGTGAACTGCTGGAAGCGCACCCGGAGATCACGGTCGTCGGCGAGACCGACGGGGTGGAAAGCACGGTGGCGGCGCTGGAGCGCGAGCCGGTCGATGTCCTTTTTCTCGATGTCCAGATGCCGCCCCGCTGCGGGTTCGAGGTCCTGGGCGAACTCTCGCCGCCGCTACCGAGAATTGTTTTTGTCACCGCGCACGACCGGTTTGCCGTGCGGGCCTTTGAGGCCGACGCGTTTGATTACCTGCTCAAGCCGGTCCACCCCGAACGACTGGCGGAGACGGTGCGGCGGCTTCTGGTCGCCCCCCGGCTGCCGCAGAAGGGGGAGGAGGCCGCGCCGGGCAGGCTGGAGCTTCACGATTACGTCGCCCTGCGCGACAAAGGGCGGCTCCAAATGGTTGCCGCCGGGCAGATCGCGGCGATCGAAGCGGAAGCCGCCTACTCCCGCGTGATCCTTTGCGACCGCAAGAGCATGTTGATCCTTCGCCCGATCCAGGAGTGGGAGCGCCTGCTGCCCGCGCCCCCCTTTACCCGACTCGACCGCTCGCTGCTGGTCAACCTGCGCCGGGTCCGCACCCTCCAGGTGCTCAACCGGAGCGAAGCGCACCTCGGCCTGGAAGGGGTAGAGGGGCCGCTGGTACTCGGGCGTTCCGCTTCGGTGCGGCTGCGCCGGTTGCTGGCGGAGTGAGTTGGCGGGAGAAGCAAAGCTGAAGCAAATTTCTGAGGAGGAAACCAAGATCCCGAAGGGATCCCAGCGGGATAGCCGGGGGTTGAGCGCCAGCGACACCCCCGGAATGAGGCCCCCTTACGAACGCATCCCGAAGGGATGCCAGCCGATGAGAGATTGGAGCATTCATCTTAAAACGGCTGCGACCCCGTCCGGGGTCGGGAAAATAAGAACCATAGGTTCCGGGGGTGTCGCTACGCTCAACCCCCGGCTACTTTGCTTGGATGCCGTTGGCATCCTGGGATCCCTCCCGGCATCCTCCCAAGAGCTATTCCTCTTCAGCAGGCGCGCACGGCAGGCGCAGGAAAAAGGTGGAGCCGCGGCCCGGCTCGCTTTCGGCCCAGACCTGTCCGCCCTGCGAAGCGATGAAATGTTTGACGATGGAGAGGCCCAGGCCCGTTCCGCCCAGGGAACGGCTCCGCGCCTTGTCGGCGCGATAGAACCGCTCGAAGATATGCGGCAGATCGGCGGCGGCAATGCCGCGACCGGAATCGGCGACCCGCACTTCGACCTCGCTCGCCGCCCCTTCGGCGGGGAGGTGTGTCGCGCTGACGGTGACGCGGCCTTCCTCCGGCGTGTAGTTGAGCGCGTTTTCGAGCAGGTTGTTGAAGACCTGCACCATCCTCTCGGCGTCGGCGAGGGCGGGCGGGAGGCCGGGGGCGATCTCCAGCGCGAAGCCGACCTTGCGCTGGGCGAAGCGGATGCGCCAATCCTCCTCGACTTCCCGCAGCAGCCCCTCCATGGCGAGCGGGCCGGGGGAGAAAATCTCCTGTCGCGCTTCGGTCCGGGCGAGTAAGAGGAGGTCTTCGACCAGGTGGTTGAGCCGGGAGGAATGGCGATCGAGAATCCGCAGGGTGTCGAGGCGTTCCTCAGGCGGGAGATCGGGCTGGTCGATCAGGATTTCCAGATACCCCTGGAAAATGGCGAGCGGCGTGCGGAGTTCGTGGGAGACGTTGGCGACAAATTCGCGCCGGATCTCCTCCAGCCGCCGCACGCGGGTCACGTCGCGAAAGATGACCGCCACGCCGAGTTCGTTCGCCTTGGCGTCGCGGATCGGCGAGGCGCTCATCTCAATCTGCACGCCGGAAAGCGCCACGGAAAGCTCGCCGCAGCACATTTCGCCCCGGCGCGAGGCTTCGGTGACGAGCTGGTCGACCGCGCTTTCGCGCAACACCTGGAGGACGCTTTTGCCGAGCGGCGAGGAGGTCAGCCCAAAGAGCCTGCGGCACGAAAAATTGACCAGCCGCACCTTGCGCGCGGTGTCGAGGATCATCACCCCCTCGCTCATGCTCGAGAGGATCGCTTCGCTGTTGAGCCCCTCCTGCGAAATCTGCTTCGTGAGCCGGTCGCGTTCGTCGGCGATCGTCTCCAGCCCGAGCCCGGTCCGCCAGACGGCTTCCTCTCCATGAAGGATGAAGCTGGCCGGGCGGCCGCCCTGCGCGATCGCTTCGACCATCCCGGCGAGATGCCGCCAGATGGCGCGGGTTTTGCGGCGTTCCCACCAGAAAGCGCCGGCCAGAACCAGTAGGGCGAGGGTCAGGAGGGTGGTCATGAATTTTAGTCAGCGATGCGGTAGCCGAAACCGCGCACGGTTTCAATGCGGGAGGCTTCCTCTCCGAGCTTTTCCCGCAGGCGCTTGATGTGGGTGTCGACCGTCCGCGTGTCGATGGCGTTTTCATACCCCCAGACGTCGTTGAGCAGGGCATCGCGCGACTGGACGCGCCCCCGGCGTTCGATCAGCACGGCGAGGAGCTTGAGTTCCGTCGCGGTGACTTCGACCGGGCTTCCCGCCACGCTCACCTGCATCCGGCCCCGGTCGACGACAATGGAGCCGCTCGCCAGGAGGTCTTCGTCGCGGTTGCGGCCGGTGCGCCGGAGCATTCCCTTGACGCGGAGCACCAGCTCCCTCGGGCTGAACGGTTTGGTGACGTAGTCGTCCGCGCCGAGTTCCAGCCCGACCACCCGGTCGATCTCCTCCGCCTTGGCGGTGAGCATGATGATCGGGATGCCTGCCGTGGCCGCGTCGGCCTTGAGGCTCCGGCAGACGTCGAGCCCGGAGAGGTGCGGCAGCATCAGGTCGAGAATTAAAAGATCGGGCACCAGTTGCCGCGTTTTTTCGAGCGCCGCCTCGCCATCTTCAACTTCCACCACTTCAAAACCGGCGCGTCGCAGGTTGGAGCCGACCAGGCTCAACACGTCGGGTTCGTCGTCAGCCACCACGATTTTCGGGTTCATCACCCTTTTGACTATCCCGAAAACGGGCGGATTGCAGCGTTTTTGTGAAACCGTGTCGGGGCCGGTTCCCTTTTTTTCCCGCTTTTGCCGGATTGTCACCGGGTCGCCACACAATTGCCACAATGCCTTTCTAGTTCTGGTGCCGTTGCAGGCGCAAAAAGAGAACCGTGTCTGCCATGAAGAAAAGAAAAACAGTAATCTATGACGAAATCCACCCTTTCATCGCTGGTCATGGCCGCGGCGCTCGCCTGGGGCGTTGCCATTCCGGAGGCTTCGGCTGCCGGGAGTCAAGACGCGCTGCTCAACGCCCTGGTGCGCAAGCGGGTCCTCTCTGAATCAGAGGCCGACGAGATCCGCGGCGAACTGGCGCAGGAAAAAGCCAAGTCGAGCGCCGAAAAAATCAAGCTTTCCAACTCCATCTCGGAACTGAAGCTCTACGGCGATCTCCGCCTTCGCTACCAGTATGACAATCGCGACACCATGGTGCGCGGTCCGCAGGTGACGACGGCAGGCAAAAACGGCGAAGGCGATCCGCGCCACGGGCGGCAGCGGAGCCGCGCGCGCTTCCGGCTGCGGCTCGGGGCGGATTTCAAGCTGACCGACCAGTTCTTCGGCGGCGTGCAGATCCAGACCTCCAGCGCCGCCGACAGCGGCAACCAGACCTTTACCGGCGGTTTCTCCAACTACGATCTCTTCCTGAGCCGCGCCTACCTCGGCTGGAAGCCGATGGACGGGCTGACCTTTGTCGGCGGTAAGCAGGCCAACCCGTTCTACACGACCGACCTGGTCTGGGACGGCGACATCAACCCGACCGGGGTGGTGGAAATCGTCGACCTGCACAAGCTCGTGGCGAGCGCCGAAGGGGGAACGCCTCCGTGGGAGCTGACCCTCACCGGGGGGCAGTTCATCTTTCAGGACAACGACGAAGACAAGAACGGCACCGACTACAAGACCGACGCCTGGCTCTTCGTGACGCAGGCGCGCGGCTCCTATAAGTTTGAAAACGACGTGAAACTGACCGTCGCCCCCGGGTTCATGACCTATACGGCTTCGGATCTGACCAGTTCGCCCGGGATGAACAACGAAACCTCGTTTTACTCCACGCGCAACCTCTCGATCCTGACCGCGCCGGGGGATGTCTCCTTCAAGATGGGCGGGCTCAAGGCCAAGGTCTACTGGGATCTCGCCTATAACCTGGAAGGGAGCAAGCGGGCGCGCGACATCTACGGCCTGGATGGCAGCTTTGACACCAACCTCGGCCGCGACGCCTCGACGACGAGCACGATCGACAACCTCGCCTGGCTCGTCGGGTTCAAGCTCGGCGACAACAAGAAGAAGGGCGACTGGTCGGCAATGCTCGACTACCGCCAGACCGGGATTGCCGCCGTCGATCCCAACCTGAACGATTCCGACTTTGCCCTGGGGCAGTTGAACACCCAGGGGGTGAAGGCCGGGGTCGCCTACAACCTGACCGATTCCGCCATCGCCGCGGTGAGCTTCATCCAGGCGTGGAACCTCCGTGAAATCTACGGCGGCGAGGCGACCGGCGGAAGCGCGATCGCCAACACCAGTTCGGCCCAGATCATCCAGGTCGATCTCAACCTCAAATTCTAATTCCGGTATTTCCATCCTAAAAAAACCAACCATCCTATGAAACGATCCATGAACTCATTTGCCACCGCCGCCACGGCCCTGCTGCTCTCCGCCACGCTGGCGGGAGCCGGGCAGCTCGTCATCAAGGGGTCCGACACGCTCGGCGCAAAGCTCGTCCCGCAGTGGGCTGAGGCGTACCAGGCGGCCCACCCCGAAACGACCTTCAACATCGCCGCCGAAGGCTCTTCGACCGCCTTTGCCGCGCTGCTGGAAAAGAGCGCCGACATCGGCATGTCGAGCCGCAAGGCGAAGGCGACGGAAGTTTCCGCCGCAGCCGCCCGGGGCGTGAAGCTCAACGAGATCACCGTGGCCCACGACGGTCTCGGCGTGATTGTCAACGAAGGCAACCCGGTCCGCAGCCTGACCCGCGAACAGGTCGAACAGATCTTCACCGGCGACGTGACCGACTGGTCCGCGCTGGGCGGCGATCCGGGCGCGATCTCGGTCTACACCCGGAACACCTCCTCCGGGACGTACGCCGACTTCAAGGAACTGGCGATGAGCAAGCGCGACTACGCCGGTTCGGCCCAGAAGATGGCCGGCAACGAACAGATCGCCTCTGAAGTGGCCAAGAACGCCGCGGGGATCGGCTATGTCGGCATGGCCTACCTGAAAACCCCGGGGATTCGCGCCCTGGAAGTCGACGGCGCAGCGCCGACGGCCGAAGCGGTGCAGAAGAAGAGCTACCCGCTCGCCCGCCCGGTCTTTCTTTACACCGACGGGGAACCGGCCGGGGAGGCAAAGGGGTTCATCGACTATGCGCTTGGCACTGATGGACAGCGCGTGGTTGAAGAAGTCGGCTTTGTTCCTGTAAAGTAAGGCCGCAGCATCGGAACCTCCCGGTTTCACCTTCTTATGATCAGCCAAAACCGCTTTGATCGCCGACGCCGCCGGTACGATCGTGTGATCCAGCGTTTTCTGGGGGCCAACGCCACGGTTGCCATCGTGGTGTTGGTCTTGATCGCCCTCTTTCTCTTCAAGGAAGGGGCCGGTTTCTTCCCGCAAAACCTGGAAAACCTCCGTACCTACCGGCTTGCCGGGCTGGAGTATGTCGATCTCATGCGGGGGCAGGTCGATCGGCACACCGTTCTGAACCGTTCGCTTCAGGCGATCCGCACCGACGAACTGACCGCGCTCCTCGACAAAGGGGTCGCGCTGGCCGATGCGAATGCGCAGTTGGCGGAGTTCGACGCGTTCAGCACCCGGTTTAGCCGTGGGATTGCCCCCGTGCGGGCGATCTCCTCGGACCTGACCGACCTGGTTTCGGGCGTGAAGGAGAAGGTGATCCAGAGGGAAAACGAAATCGCAAGGGAACGTTTCCTGCGCGCAGAGGGCAAAAACGACGAAGCGAACGCCGTGGTGATCCCGGAGATCGACTTTGCCGCCGAAGTCCGGCCCGCGCGGGAGACGTTCCCGCTTTACCAGCAGGCGGCCATTGTCTTCCGCCGGGAGATGGGGCAACTGCTGGAAACCGTGCCGCCCGTGCCGGGCGAAAAGGGCCGGCACCGGCTGGAAACGTTTCGCGAGGGGGCGCGGGCCTACCTCGCCTCCTTCCCGGAAGTGGAGCACCGGCTGGAGACGTGGGACCAGTTTGAACCGGTCCCGTGGTATCGCTCCATTACCTCCTTTCTTTTTGGAAAGGCGTGGATCACCAACAGTTTCTGGCAGGATGTCTACGGCGTCCTGCCGCTGGTGACGGGCTCGCTCCTGATCGCCGTGATGGCGCTGGTGATCGCGGTGCCGCTCGGCATCGGCGCGGCCATCTATATCAGCGAGATCGCCACGCTGCGCGAACAGCGGCTCATCAAGCCGCTCATCGAGTTTATCTCCGCGATTCCCTCGGTGGTGCTCGGGTTTTTCGGGATCATCGTGCTCGGCAGCGCGCTGCGGGCGGCGACCCATTGGCCGGTCTTCAGTTGGATCGACGGTTTCCCGATCTCCGAACGGCTCAACGCCTTTACCGCCGCAGCCCTGCTGGCGCTGATGGCGGTGCCGACGATTTTTTCGCTCGCCGAAGACGCCCTCAACAGCGTGCCGCGCCATTTCAAGGAGGCGAGCTACGCGCTCGGGGCGAACCGTTTGCAGACGATCGTACGCGTGCTGTTGCCCACCGCGCTTTCAGGGATTATTTCCGCCGTCCTGCTCGGTTTTGGCCGGGTGATCGGCGAAACGATGGTGGTCCTCCTCTGCGCCGGAAACCGGATCGCGATCCCGGACTTTACCAAGGGGATCAGCACCTTTTTTGAACCGGTCCATACGATGACCGGCATCGTCGCGCAGGAAATGGGCGAGGTCGTCCATGGCTCCATCCAATACCGGGCGCTCTTCATGGTCGGCCTGCTTCTCTTCGCGCTGGCGCTGGTGATCAACTGGCTTGCGCAGGCGGCCGTCCGGCGTTTCAGGGACAATATTAGCTAGCCTTACCCTTTTTCATCGCATGCACGCACCCTTTCATCCCTTTTCAAAGCAACCCAGCTTTTCCCGACGTGTGGAAAAGGCGGCCTTCTGGATCGTCCGGCTCGCAACCTATGCGATCCTGGCGGCCGCCTTTGTTATTTTCATCCAGATCAGCTACAAGGGAGCGCAGACGGTCTTCCGCACCAGCTTTCCCTTCATCAATACGGAGTTTTTGATGGAAAGCCCCGCCACGCTCTATGTCTTTGAGTGGGAGGGGAAAAAGATGGAAATGGACGACGACGCGTTTCGCGCGTTCAGGCAGGAACACCCCGACGCGCAGATCTCCGCCAACAGCTACGCCCACTCCGCCGGGGGGATCTTTCCCTGTATTGTCGGGACGGTGCTGCTGGTCGGCGGTTCGATGGTCATCGCGCTCTTTTTGGGGGTAAGCAGCGCGATCTACCTCAACGAATACGCCCGGGATGGCCGGGCGATCCGCCTGGTGCGGCTGGCGATCCTGAACCTCGCCGGGGTCCCCTCCATTGTCTTCGGTCTCTTTGGTTTCGGCCTGTTTGTCATCTTTTTCGGCTGGAACGTCTCGCTGCTCGCCGGGTGGTTCACGCTGGCGCTGATGGTGCTGCCGGTGGTCATCACCGCTTCGGAGGAATCGCTCAAAACCGTTCCGCCGGGGATGCGGGAAGCGTCGCTCGCGCTCGGCGCGACCCGCTGGCAGACGATCCGCACCAACGTCCTGCCGTATGCGCTGCCCGGTATTTTAACGTCGTCGATCCTGAGCATTGCCCGCGTGGCCGGGGAGACCGCGCCGATCATGTTCACCGCAGCCTATATGGTGAGCGACAAGCTGCCATGGGATGTGGAAAAGGTGAGCGACTTTTTCTTTCAGCCGGTGATGGCGCTTCCCTACCATATCTATGTGGTCAGTTCCAAGATCCCGCAAAATGAATATACCGAACGGGTGCAGTATGGGACGGCGTTTGTCTTTCTGGTGGTGGTCGCGCTGATCGCGCTCGCCTCCGTCCTTTTCCGCCTCCGCCTGCGGAAGAAACTTCAATGGTAAAAAGTCCCAAAAAATGTTACCCATGACTGACACCCTGCCGCTTCAGACCCCGCCGGCGCAGACCGCCCCGGCTCCCGCGATCGAAATCGACCGGTTTGATTTCTACTACGGAGCATTTCAGGCGCTGCACGAGATCACCCTCACCATGCCGGTCGGCCAGGTGACGGCGTTGATCGGCCCTTCCGGGTGCGGCAAAAGCACGCTGCTCCGGTGCCTGAACCGGATGAACGACCTCGTTTTGGGCGCGCGCATCGGCGCGGGGGAGGTCCGCATCCACGGAACGAACATCTACGGGAACGAGATCGACCCGATCGAGCTTCGCAAGAAGGTCGGGATGGTCTTTCAGAAGTCGAACCCGTTTCCGAAGTCGATCTACGAAAACGTCATCTACGGGCTGCGGCTCCAGGGGCGCAAAAAGCGCGCGGAACTCGACGAAGTGGTGGAGCGTTCGCTGCGCGGGGCGGCGCTTTGGGATGAAGTGAAGGATCGCCTTCACACCAGCGGCCTTTCGCTCTCCGGCGGGCAGCAGCAGCGGCTCTGCATCGCACGGGCGATCGCCGTGGAGCCGGAGATCCTGCTGATGGACGAGCCGTGTTCCGCGCTCGACCCGGTGGCGACCTCCAAGGTCGAGGAACTGATTTTCGACCTCAAGAAACAGTATACGATTGTGATCGTCACCCACAACATGCAGCAGGCGGGGCGCTGCTCCGACTATACCGGGTTTTTCTATCTCGGGCGGCTGGTGGAACTTGACCGGACGGAAAAAATCTTTACCAATCCTTCCCAGAAACAGACCGAAGACTATATTACCGGACGGTTCGGTTGATCTTCCCGGCGGCTTTTTTCCCGATTCATCTTTTTTGTTTAGCCTCTGTTATGAGCCATCCTTTTCAAGACCATCTTGCCAACCTGCGTGAGACATTGCTTCGCATGTCGACGTTGACCGATCGCGCCCTGTCGCTGGCCATCCGCGCCCTGGTGGAACGTGCCGACCGCCTTGCCGACGAAGTGGTGAGCGGAGACGGGGAAATCGATCAACTGGAGATCGAAGTCGATGAAAAAGTCGTCACCTATATGGCGACCCACGGGCCGATCGCCCGCGATGCGCGGCTGATGCTGGCGGCTTCGAAAATTTCCTCCAACCTGGAGCGGATCGCCGACCAGGCGACGACCATTGCGCGGCGCGTGCGCGCGCTCAATCTGGAGCCGCCGCTCGCCCCGCTGGTCGACATCCCCGCCATGGCCACGCTGGCCCAGCGGATGTTGCACGACGCCGTGACCGCCTTTGTCGAAGGCCACTACGAACTGGCGCGCGATATCATCCCCCGCGACAAGGAGGTCGATGAACTCAATCGCCAGGTGGCCCGCGAACTGCGGGAACTGATGATGCAGAACCCGCTCAACGTCAATCGCGCCGTCGATCTGCTGACGATCGCCAAGGCGATCGAGCGCGCCGCCGATCACGCCCAGAACATCGCGGAGGAGGTTTTTTACCTCTACAAGGGCGAGAATATCAGTCACTAGCCTGCTTTATTCATGAGCCCTCTACTGCAACCGCCTGGAAGACCGGATCTGCTGCGTTGGCCTTGTTTTGAAAGGGATCGAGCATCTACGGATGCACTCACCCTTTCAAACCTGCGGCCGCCTTGCATCTCCGGCCTTCGAGGCGGTTTCGCTACGAGCTTCATGAATAAAGCAGGCTAGGCGCGGAAGCGCCGTGGAGGCCGATCCTCCAAGGTTTGGTGCGGGGATTGAGACCGGGGCGGGGGATCACTGCGGGCCGGAGCGTTCGAGTCGTTCCAGCTTCGGCCCGATCCGTTCGCCCGCGTAGCCGAGCGATTTCCAGAGCATCACGTAAAAAGTGCCGACGGCGGCCAGCAGCGCGAGGCCGGTGGCAAAATGGTGGGAGCGCATCTTCTCCCACTTTGGCGCGAAGGCGATGAGAGCGAGGAGGCTCGAGATGACGATGACGGCGTCGAAACTGGCCCGCTGCCAGTAACCGCCGCCGAGGTGGAGCCACATCCCGAATTCGTCAAAGGTCATCCCCATCGCCAGCCCGTACACGAGCGCACAGAGGTCTTTGCGGCGCGGAGCGAGCTTTTGCGCAAAGAGAAGGTAGCCGCCGAGCGCGGAGAGGAGGAAGATCCCGTAATTGAGGTGGTGGACATGCGTCCCGCCCAGGTGGAGAAAAAGATCGGGGATGGTCCGGCTCATGATCAGGATCACCAGCACCCGGGAGGCGATGAACGTGAAGAGAAAGGCCGTCAGGACCACCCGGGCGAGATGCCGCACGGGGGATGCCGGTTGCAACCGGGAGGCGGCGGGGGAGTGCGCAGGAAGGTTCGGCATGAGCGCCATGGTAGCTCAGGGCGGGCGGGGGAGGCAATCCTGTTCTAAAGCCGCGGAGTAAAGCCGGGAAAGGACGATGATGTAAAAAGAACGGACGATTCGGGAAGGTTTGGCGGGAGCCTGCGGGTAAGGTCTGCATCCTGTCAACGATCGGAACGCCGGTTTCAAAGCCGGCCCGGTCACGATTCGAGTCTTTGGTTTTTACCCTTTTTTTCCCGACCTATGAGTTCACCTCTTCGGCTTGGCATGATCGGCTGCGGCACGATCGCCGGAAGCCACCTTTCCGCCGCCCGCAACAACGGATTGCCGGTGACGGCGGCGTGCGATGTTTCCCCGCAAGCGCTTGGAGCGTTTCTCAACGACGTGCCGGAGGCCCGGGGGTTTGCCTCGGCGGCTGAACTGCTCGAGCAGGGCGGGGTCGATGCCGTCGTCATCGGCACGCCGCCGTGTCATCATGCGGAGACCGCCGTTGCCGCGCTGGAACGTGGGATTCATGTCCTTTGTGAAAAGCCGCTCGCGATCAGCGTGGAGCAAGCGCGTGCGGTGGAAAAGGCGGCTGCGGCTTCGCAAGCCGTATTCATGATGGCGTTCCGGCACCGGTTCACGGCGGCGCAACAGGCGATCAAGGCGGTGCTCGACTCCGGGCAACTCGGGCGGATCATCCTCTTTGAAAACGTTTTCGGCGGCCCGATGCGGCAGATGGCGGGGCGGTGGTTTGCCCGTCGCGCGATTTCCGGCGGCGGGGCGTTGATCGACACCAGCATCCACAGCATCGACCTTTTCCGTCACTACTGCGGAGAGATCGCCAGCTTCGGGGGCGAGTGGGACCGCGCTTTTGAAGGGACCGACGTGGAAGACAGCGCGGTGCTTTCCCTGCGCGCGGAGAATGGCGCACTCGGGATCGTGGCGTCGTCGTGGAACTTTGGCACCGGCGTGGCGGGGATGCGCATTCTTGCCGAAAAGGGAAGCGTGACCTACGATTACCAAAAGCCCAAGGTTTACCACCTGATGCGCGCCGGGGAGACGACGCCGGAAGCGATCGAAGTGGAGGCGACGCGCGGGGTTGACGAACAGTTGGCCCATTTTGTCAGGACCATTGCCGAAGGCATCGAGCCGTGCCCCGGCGTGCGGGACGGGCGGCGGGCGGTCGAGATCGTCGAAGCGGTTTACCGGCAGCGCCCTCTTCCATGAAACGCATTGCTTTCGTCGATTGCGACATCGACAACTTTCACGCCAACACCTTTGCCCGGCTGCTGGCCGAAGAGGGGGAGGAGTTCACGCTTTCCGCCGTCTGGGCGCAGCGCCGCGACAACCTGGCGGCCTGGGCCGCCGCGCGGCAGGTGACGGCGGTGGAAACGATCGCGGAGCTTGCGCCACTGGCGGATGACGTCATGGTGCTGGCCCCTTCCAACCCGGAGACCCACCTCGCGCTCTGCACGGAAGCGTTTGCGCTGGGGAAGACGACCTACGTCGATAAAACCTTCGCGCCCGACCGGCCGACGGCGCAGCGGATCTTCGAGGCGGCCGACGCGCACGGGGTGGCCGTCCAGACCAGTTCCGTCCTTCGCTATACCGAGCTTCAGGCGTATTGCCAAAGCCGTCCCGACCGTCCGCCCCGGGCGATCAGCAGTTGGGCCAACGGGGGGAACTTCAACGAATATGTCATTCACCCCGTCGAGAGCGTCATCAGCGTGATGGGTCCGGAAGTGGAGGCGGTTTCCAGCGAGGAAGTGGCGGGGATGACCCGGATCACCCTCCGGTTTTCCGGGGATCGCCTCGCGACCATTGCGATGTACGCGGGGCACAGGACCCCTTTCTTCCATGTCGTTTCCGACGCCGAAGCGACCGCGCCGATTGCGATCGACGGCAGCCGGATGTTTCTTAACGGACTGCGGGCAACGCTCGATTTCTTCCGCGCCGGAAAGGCGCAGATCCCGCGGGAGGAGACGCTGGCGATTCTCGGGGTGCTCGACGCGGTGCGGCGGTAGAAAGGACGGAAGCGGTCGTCATTCTGCGGGAAGTCTCTCCCCGGCCATTCTCGCATGAGCAGCCTTCCGGATCCGGGGATCGCGGCTGTTGGATAATTTCCTGACGATCTCTTCTCCTGTGGAGCGGTTTTGCAGCAGCGCCATTTTAACCGGATAGCTTCGGTGTCCGGAAAGCGACTTTAGCACGGACTGCGGCGTGTTGGGGTTTCCGGCGATCCTGCCGAGCACCGCCGGGTCATCGCAGGATGCCATTTCGGCCAGGGTATCGCCGGGGGTGTGCCGGTTGTCTGCGATGGCGATCAAGGCTCGGGGTCTCTTTTGTTCAAGCGCATCGACGGCTTCCCGTCGGAGGAGATCGCTTTCCATGGTCGTCTCCAGCCGGCGGACCTGCCGCAGTTCGCGCTGCAACGGCCAAAGCAGTGAGAGGATCGCGATGAGTCCGGCCGTGGCGGGCAGGAGCAGGGCGATGCCTTCTTTTTTTCTCTGTGAAAAAACACGGAAGAGGCCCTCTGCCAGCAGCGCCACGACGATCCAGACAAAACCGCAGAAGATCGGAATCGTCACGTATCCGATCGCCTTCTGCGGGTCTTCCGGAGTCGTTGCATACCAAGTCAACAAGCCATAGGCCAGCGGCCCTGCGACCAGGCCTCCTATCAGGATGGATTTTTTCATCGCCTCATGAAAGTCCGGATCGTTTGATCCCTCCCTCATTGAAAACGGGAGCAATGTCGGAGACAAGCGATTTTACGGCGGGAGAAACCGCGTCGGTTCTATGAGGCCATCGGCTTGACCGGCTCCCGGACTCCCGAGCGGTAGGCCGAGGGGGTGATGCCGGTGATCTTCCGGAAGGCGGTGCAGAAATGCTGGCTGGAGGAGAAGCCGAGGTCGAGCGCGATGGAGGTGATCGACATCGTGCGGATCTCCAGCATCGCCTTGGATTGCTCAATGCGCTGCTGCATCTGGTAGGCGGAGGGGGAGATGCCCAGCTCCCGCTTCATCTTCTGGTAAAGGACCGAGCGGGAGATGTGAAGCCGCGCGGCCAGCGAGTCGACATTCAGCTTTTCGGGCAGGTGCTGGTCGATATAGCGTTTGGCGCGGGAGGCGATCGGGTCGTGGAAACCGGGCTCTTCATCGGGTGGCGGGGAAGCAGGCGGGGCGGGGGGAACTTGTGTGGCGAGCTGGCATTCGATCTCCAGGGCGATGCTCTCAAGCGTGTTGCGGAGGATGCGCCGACGGTGGCGCTGCCGCCGGGAGAGTTCCTGCGAGAGGAGCTGGAAGAGGGGCTGAAGCCGGGCGGTGTCGCGACAGAGCCAGCAGGACTTCCCGAAGAGGGGCGGTTCCTCTTCCGGTTCGAGTTCATTGAGCAGGGTCGCGAGGTCGAACGAGGCGTAGATGAAATGGTAGGCGCGTTGGCACGAGGCCGCCCACGAATGCCTCACCCCGGCCTGGACCGCGATGAGGGTGCCTGCGGGGACTTCGTGCGCCACGCCGTCGACGATCCAGCGCGTGGCCCCGGAGAGCTGGAGATGGAACTCCGGGTAACGGTGCTGATGCGGTTTGACGGCGTATTCCGGAAAGGCCCATTCCTCCCCGGCATGTTTGAGCGCGGAAAGCGTCGGCTCCGGGTTCCAGCAGACATACCCGGCATGAACGCCCGCCAGGGTGTATCCGTGGGTCGTCTCCTGAAGGATGGAAGGGGGAGAAGGGCGCATGGGGGGATCAACCGGAGGTTGAACAGACCTTAGAAGAACCGGGAGGGGAAGAATTGCCGGATTGTCTGCTCAATGTACATGATTGTCTTTCCACGCAATCCGGGGCGGGTCAAGGCAACCCGGCATCCCTGCCCAGCTTTTCGTACTCCTTGGGCGGGAGGCCATAGACGGTTTTGAACATTCTGGAAAAGGCATAGACGGAAGAGAAACCGAAGCGTTCGGCGACTTCCGTGATGCTGTTTTCGCCGCGCTGGAGGAGGCGCGCCGCTTTGGCAAGGCGCGTGCGGCGGATATAGTCCGCCGGGGTGCTTTGGGTATGTTTCCTGAAGGAAGCCTTGAGCTGATGCTCGCTGCAACCGGTGGCGCGGGCGAGATCGGCCAGCGTGGTATAGCTATCGAGGTGGCGGTCGATCATCGCCAGAAAATGGTGTCGCTCCGGCTGGGAGGCGGGGTGTTGCCGTCGGCTTTCCGGCAGCCCGGGCGCGTGACAGAGCGAGCGGAGAAGCGCTGCCAGGGCGGCTGAAAGAGCGAGGGCGTCCCCGTTCTGATAGGTTTTCCGGAGGGCGTCGACGAGTTGAAGCTCCTGCGAGCCCATCCGGCGCGGGCTTCCCCGCAGGGCGGCGACGGCCTGCGAGCCTTTGAGTTCAAAGGTGGCGATCAACCAGCGCGAGGGCGGCGGCCCTTCCGGGACCGGGTGAATGCCGTGCGCTTCATGCGGGAAGGCGAGGACCGCTTCGCCGCACGCCACCCGGTAGTCGGTTCCGGCAAGGTGGTAGAGCGCTTCGCCGCCGAGACAGAGGTCGAGGACGAAACGCGGGTGGTAGTTGCCGTAGCTCTCCTTGCCGGAGGGGGTGGCGCGGCTGTAGGGGAAAAGGAGGATGTTGTCGGGCACCAGGGCCTCCGCAAGGCGCCTGCCGTTCCAGTAGTCGCGCGGCAACGGCAGCGCCTGCGCCTCCTGCCAAAGCGCGGAGCATTGCGTGGAGAGATCGGTCACGTTGGCTTGGGGCATGGTGTCGTGGTTGCCGCAAAGTTTATCGGGCGATCGGGGAAAGATCAATCTCACCGCGGTTTTCTCCGATTTAATCAAAATGATAAAAAACGAGATATTTTATCTATTTTGTTGACTTGCGGCCATGCTCCGGGCAGAAGTTGAGCCTCCATTTTTCCTTTTTATGATGATGAATGAATCCTCCTCGCCGGGAGTTTCCCGGATCAAAATCGGCATTATCGGGTGTGGCGGAATGGCCCGGACCCATGCCAATCGCTTCAACAAGGTCGTCGGGCAGGTGGAAGTGACCGCCGTGGTTGACATCCTCCCGGAACGGGCCGAAGCGGTCGCGGCCTTGCTGCCCGACCAGCCGCAGGTGGCGACCGACTATCGCGAGATCCTTCCGCTCGTCGACGCCGTTTTGCTGGTGCTGCCGCATCATCTCCACCACCCGATCGCCAAGGCCTGCCTGGAAGCGGGGAAACATGTGTTGCTGGAGAAGCCGATGGCGATCACGGAAGCCGAATGTCTTGATTTGATCGAGGTTTCCCGCCGTTGCCAGCGGGTATTGATGATTGCCTATTGCATGCGCTTCCATCCGCTGGTGGTGGAACTCAAGCGACTGCTCGATACCCGCCAGTATGGCGAGGTGTTCAGCCTTTCCATCTGGACCGAGCAGTATACCCATTACCACGAAGGACACTGGGGCAACCAGGTCGCGACGCTGGGCGGCGGGCAGCTCTTCAGCCACGGGTGCCACTATATCGACCTGATGCTCTGGATGCTCGGGCGGCCGGTGAAAGGGGCGCACTTGGGCAATCGCAACGGGACGCCCTGGCTGGAAGGCGAGGGGACCAGCCACGTAACGCTGGAGTTCGAAGGGGGCGCGCTCGGCTACCATGGCGCGACGTGGGGCGCACGCGGGACGCGGCTCGGCGCGGCGTTTCATGCCCATTGCACCGGCGGGATGCTGGAACTCGATGTCCGCCACGGGAAGCTCTGGTTCCACGGAAAGGCGCAGGTTCACGAGCCGGGGGGCGCCGCCCGGCAGGTGAGCGAGGTGTTGCTGGAAGTCCCCAACGCCAAGCCGACCGATGAGGAGATGTTCCACTTTATCGACTGCATCCGCACCGGTTGCGCGCCATTGACCGACGCGGTTTCGAGCCTGGAAGGGTTGCGGGTGATCTGGGAGCTTTACCGGGCGGAGAAGGAAGGGCGGTTTGCGGATCTGCGGGGGCTGGGGCTCGGGACTTATGGGGGATAGCTAGTCAAACTCCCTCCCCCGGTTCTCTCTCCAAGCGAAAAAAAAACGCCGGATCGGTGGCCCCGACCCGGCGTTTTCCATTTGAGTTTACAGACGTGCGAGGATTTCGTTGAACGTCGCGCTCGGGCGAAGGGCCGCCGAGGCTTTCGCGCAATCGGGCTGGTAGTACCCGCCGAGGTCGACCGGGTTCCCCTGCACGGTGACGAGTTCTTCAACGATCTTCGCTTCGTTTTCCGAAAGCGCCTGGGCGATCGGCGTGAAGAGTTCCTTCAACTCCGCATCTTCCTCCTGTGCGGCAAGCGCCTGCGCCCAGTAGAGGGCGAGGTAGAAATGGCTGCCGCGGTTGTCGATGGTGCCGAGCCTGCGGCCGGGCGAGCGGTCGTTTTCCAGGAACTGGCCGGTGGCGGCGTCGAGCGTTTCGGCAAGCACTTTGGCCCGGGGGAGGCTGAAGGTCGCGGCGATCTGCTCAAAGCTCGGCGCGAGGGCGAAGAATTCGCCAAGGCTGTCCCAGCGCAGGTAGTTTTCCTTCACGAACTGCTGGACATGCTTCGGCGCGGAGCCGCCCGCACCGGTTTCAAACAGCCCGCCACCGTTCATGAGCGGGACGATGGAGAGCATCTTCGCGCTGGTGCCGAGTTCGAGGATCGGGAAGAGATCGGTGAGGTAATCGCGCAGGACGTTGCCGGTGACGGAGATGGTGTCCTGCCCCTTGGAGATCCGTTCCAGGCTGACGCGGCACGCTTCCGCCGGCGGGAGGATGCGGAGGTCGAGCCCGGCGGTGTCGTGATCCTTGAGGTAGGTCTGCACCTTGGCGATGATCTGCGCGTCGTGGGCGCGGGCTTCGTCGAGCCAGAAGATGGCCGGGTTGCCGGTGGCGCGCGCGCGGTTGACGGCGAGCTTCACCCAGTCGCGCACCGGGGCGTCCTTGGTCTGGCAGGCGCGCCAGAGGTCGCCGCCTTCGACCTGGTGTTCGAGGAGCACTTTTCCGGCGTCGTCGATGACGCGAACGGTGCCGTCGCCCGGGATTTCGAAGGTCTTGTTGTGCGAGCCGTATTCTTCCGCCGCCTGCGCCATAAGGCCGACGTTGGGGACGCTCCCCATGGTGCGCGGGTCAAACGCGCCGTGTTCCTTGCAGTAGTCGATGACGGTGGCGTAGACCCCGGCGTAGCTCCGGTCGGGGATGACGGCGAGGGTGTCCTGCTGCCTGCCTTCGGCGTTCCACATCTGGCCGGAGGTGCGGATCATGGCCGGCATGGAGGCGTCGATGATGACATCGCTCGGGACGTGCAGGTTGGTGATCCCCTTGTCCGAATCGACCATGGCCAGCGCCGGTCCGGCGGCGAGGACTGCGGCGAGGTCGGCTTCGATCGCCGCTTTTTCGTCCGCAGGGAGGGCGGCGAGCTTGCCGGTCAAATCGCCCAGGCCGTTGTTGAAGTCGACATTGAGCTTATCGAGCGTGGCGGCGTGTTTGGCGATGAGGTCGGCAAAGAAGACGCGCACGGCGTGGCCGAAGATGACCGGGTCGGAGACTTTCATCATCGTCGCCTTCAGGTGGAGCGAGAAAAGGACCCCTTCGTTGCGTGCGGCGGCGACCTGCTCTTTCAGGAACGCGACGAGCGCTTTTTTGCTGATGAAGGTGCCGTCGATGATTTCGCCCGCCTTGACCGAAAACGGGGCCTTGAGTTCCTTTGTGGAACCATCGTTGCCGGTCCATTCGATGCGGACATTGGTCGCTTCCGGGACGGTGACCGACTTTTCGTTGGCGAAAAAGTCATCCCCGCTCATGGAGGCGACGCGGGTCTTGGAATCGGCGGACCAGGCGCCCATCGAGTGCGGGTGCTTGCGGGCGTAATCCTTGACGGCCTTGGGCGCGCGCCGGTCGGAGTTGCCTTCGCGCAGGACCGGGTTGACGGCGCTCCCTTTCACCTTGTCGTAGCGTTCCTTGATGGAGCGCTCGGCGTCGGTCTGCGGGTTTTCGGGGTAGTCGGGGAGTTGGTAGCCCTTGGCCTGGAGTTCCGCGATCGCTCCCTTGAGCTGCGGTACGGAGGCGCTGATGTTCGGCAGCTTGATGATGTTGGCTTCGGGCCGGAGCGTCAGCGCGCCGAGTTCCGCCAGGGCGTCGTCGATCCGCTGCTCTTGCGCGAGGCACTCGGGGAAGGTCGCGATCACGCGGCCCGCGAGCGAGATGTCGCGGGTCTCGACGGCGATCCCGGAATGCTTGGTGAAAGCCTGGATGATCGGCAGGAAGGAGTAGGTGGCAAGCGCAGGGGCTTCGTCGGTATGAGTGTAAATAATAGTTGGCTTCTCAGACATAAAATGCGGAGATAAAGGTGAATTTGGCCCCAGCGTAGGGAGTTTTGCGGCGGGGGTCAAAGAGTTGTTTGCCGCTGCGCCCGGTGAATCTTCCGGGGTTTCCTCCGGCGGACCCGCCGGGGCGTCCCATTTGCGCCGACAGCGTGCGGATGTCCGCCCCGGTGCATCTTCCCGGCGGTCGAAAACCAGCGTCGGAATCAGGGGAATTGACTTTCCCGGCAGATTTGAAGATCCTTCCGGTCAACCGGCCAGCGCGGGCGGCCCGGTTTTTTCCCCTTGGGGAAAATCATGACTGGAAGGCCCCGACGGTCGAAAACACGACCATGCTATTCATTGTTACAGGTATCTGGATCGTTTCCACGTGGCTGACCTTCAGCAATGAGCGCCGGGGTCTCGCCCTTGCATCGCTCCTTCTGGGCGGGGCACTTTCCTATGGGCTTTTCGCAGGCAAGGTCGGTTTTCCGGGGCTGGCGCTCCTCGCTGTCCTGACGGTGATCCTCGTCATCATCAACAAGTTTGACATGAGTTAAGGTTTTTCGCAGCACCATGCCCCCCATTGCCGCAAAAAGGGAACCATGAAAGCCATTTATCTGTTCGGCCTGTTTCTGGGGCTTCTGTGGATCACGTTGAGCATGGTGATCACCTATGCCATCCCGCCGGAGGAAGGGCTCGCCAGGAGATTGCATGAAGCGCCTGAAAAGTGGGAGCTTCGGGTGATCGAGGAAAGCCACACCCTCAGAAAATCGGAAGAAGCAAAGTATAACGACCTGCTGCGGAGATATATCGCCCGGTATCACCGGGCTTCGCAGGATCGAAGGTCCGAAGGTCGTGTCACGGCGTTGGTCGTTTGCGTCTTCTGTGTGATCGGATGGTTTCGGGAGAGGAAAGAAAGGAGGACTTGAGCGATGATGGCGAAACGCTGCGCCGGGCGGCGGGGACATCAGAACCGGCGGTGGCGCTTTTTGCTTCCGGTCTTCCTGTGCCTGCTCGCCGGAGTTCCAGCGCTTTGGGCCCACTCCGACCCCTGGGGAGATGTCCGCCCGATGGCAACCGTGGAGGGCGGAAAATTTGTGGTGCGCGCCTATAACAACGTAGCTTCCGACGATACGGGACGCCACTTGCTGGATTTGACCTTCGACCGTTGCGGCCAGTTGATCAAAAAGAGGCGAAGGGTTGAACCGCCTCTCCCGGATCTTCCCTACGGCGGCGCGTATTCCTATATGGATCGCCTTCCCGAAGAGCATAACGGGCTTGAGCGGCAATGGGGAGACAAGGTGTTGATTATTCCCGAATGGTGGCGAAAACACGAAGGAGCACCGTTCGTCATAGCGGATGAAGGGACGGCATTCCAATATCACCCTCTTCATTGGAAAAACACGGATGTCAGGCAGGTGGTTGATGCCTGCATTGTCAAAGATCGCTTGTACCTGCTGGTGACACGAGCCGACCCGGAAGGAGGAATGCGCCTGAACCTTCATAGATTCTCATTGGAGACCTTTTCAGAAGAAGCATCCATCGAGTTGCCGCGCCCCTGTCTGATATGGTCCTTTCCGGTTTGTTCCAATATGATTGAACATCAGGGAAAGGTCTACCTCGGCGTCGTCACCCGCAGGCTTTTTGGGTTTCGCCTGGTGCTTGCGGGCTGGGACGGCGAGGCTGCGGGTTTCTCGGGGCAGACCTTGACCAACAGGATCGACTGGAACACCACTCTTTCATTGGCCCATATCGGCCGGCATGCCCTCATGGCCTATCACTACCCGGGGGCTGATTGGAGATGGCTGTTTCTTATCAACCCGCCCCATGCTTCCATCAGAACGGTTTCATTTGAACTGGAATGATCCCGGTCAGACGCTTGATGCTCTCCCTGGATTTTCATGAATTCTGATCAGTCCCGATTCCTGATGCCATGATGCGGGAGGCGGTAAGGCCGACAAGCGATCGGAATCAGGGAATCGGTGCCTTCGGACGACGGCTTATTTTCATTTCTTGTTGTTGTTTCTGCTCCTTTTTTGATAAATTGTTCAAGATTTATGAAAAATAAACTACTGATCAGCCTGCTGGCTTTACTGATGCCATTGGTGAGTCACGCGGCCATCATCAATGTTTATTTCGCGGGCGGACAGTCCAACGCCACGGAGGAGTGGAGAGACGGGATCATCGAGCAACTTCACGAGAAGGACCCGTCGGCGGTCGTCGTATGGGCAACGCATGGCGGGACGGCTTTGCACGAATGGTACACCGGTTACGAATACGAAGAAACCATTGGGCGGCAGTCGCTTTATCTGAAAGATTTTTATAACCCCGACCTTTCGGAGACCGGTCTCCTGGAAACCGCCTTTCATGATCTTACGGAGCAGGGGGATACGCCTGTCTTGTCCGGCCTCTTCTGGTTCCAGGGCGAGACGGATCAATATATAGAGGAATCACACGTGGATGATCGCTATTACCACGATTTTTTGGCGTTTCGGGATGCCATCAAGGAAGACTTTAAGGCGCCCAATCTTCCGGTTTCCCTGGCTGTGGTGTATGAGGGACCGCGGGGCGGTCCTGTCAGGCCGGGGCTTCAGTCGATTCGCGACCAGCAGTTCGCCCTCGGGTTGCTCCCGGATATTTTTGCCTATGACACCATAGACCTGGAACGCTACACCGATTATAACATCTATCTGACGAATGAGGTTGCACGGCAGACGGGCCGGGAGATGGTGATGGGGCTTCCGGTTGCCATTCCCGAGGTGTCGTCGCTGGGGCTCCTGCTCTCCGGGTGCTTTGTCGTGATTTACTGGCGCTTCCGATGAACCGATGCGAATAAGGCAAAAGGGGAGCCGTGTCGGGCTTCGTCAAACGCGGCAATCAGCTCGCAGTCGGCACTTTGCCTGGAAACTCAGGCGCTCGCAAATAAGGTGTGTGCTTCATCAGTTCCAACCCGGGAGAAATGGAAAAAATCATGAATAAGAAAAACATCATGCGACACCTAGCTATCGCCCTGCTGCTTTTGACCTCGCTCGTTGCGAGATCGGAAGATGCCCCCGGGCTTTCCGCCTTCGCTGAAGAATACTGGTCGGCGATTTGTTCCGGAGACCCGCAGAAAATCTATGCGCTTTACGATCCGGAGGTTTTCTCGAATCTCTCGCCCGCTGAAGCCGATTTCATCAAGGAATCCTGGATGAAAGGCTATGGGAAGACAGCCGAGAAACAGGGCGACTCCTACCAGATAACATCGAAGAAGCTTCCTGAAAGCGCTCATCCCTTCCCGGAATGGCGCTGGGCAGCAAAGCCCGAGTATCAGATCGAGATACAGACCTTCCGGAACATCCCGAATGGAAGGACGCACTTGACCATGTTGGCAGAGATGGTCGCTGCGAAGGGAAATCGTTTTTACATCATTCGTCCCGTCCCGCCACAGGAGGTATTGCAAAAACAACTACGGAAGAAAGCAGGCGACCAGGTAAAGTCCGGACATTGAGCGCGACGATTCCCGGCATTAAGCTTCAATGCCTCTCCATGAACAAGCATATCCTGTTTCTCTGCTCCCGGAACAGGCTGCGAAGCCCCACAGCGGAAGCGGTGTTCGCTTCCCATCCCGGCATTGAAGTCGATTCCGCAGGGTTGAGCGACGACGCGGTCGTTCCGGTTTCTTCCGAGCAGATCGTATGGGCCGACCTGATCGTTGTCATGGAAAGGAGGCACCGGCAACGGTTGAACCGGAAGTTTCGCAGCGTTCTTCGAGGCAAGCGGGTTGCCGTATTGAATATTCCCGATGATTACGACTACATGGACCCGGCCCTCATCCGCCTGCTCAAGGCCAGGTGCTTAGTCCAGTCCATCATCCCAACGCCCCGGGGTTCAATTAAATGTTCGACAAACGGGCGCCATTTTTGTTGAATCGGGCCCGGCTTTTCCGGAAGCCGCGCCATCTCCTTCGTACCTTTGACATCATCGAACATGAAGATCCACCAGCAAATCCTGACGTTGTTCCTCTCCCTCGGTATTGCATCATCCGCTCTGGCTGAGGCGCCTTCCATGCCGCCCGGGGTCAAGGGTAGCCATGAACTGCACGAAGGCGCGGTGCTGAAGGTTTATTCCGCAAAGGAAGGTGAGAACCGGTTTATCGCTTATGTTGTGAAATGGAAGGATTCAGAGGTGGTCGTCAGCGATCCGCTGGCGCAGAGTGATTTCAAGGTCGGCGACACGATCAAGTTTCTGGCCCAGAAACTTCATTTGGAAAACGCAAAACCGGAGGTATTTCTATTGGGCTTTACCGTGCTGAACGTCCCTGCATCCACTCCCGGGAAGGCCAAAACAGAGACCGCCGCCGACTGATCGGGGGAGGGGCGTTGGGCCGCGTCGGCAAGTGGAATGAATGGAGTTCAAGGGGGTTTGATTCATTGGGGACGAACGGATGAAGCCCGGACTGAAACGGAGCCTGATTTTGGGCGGGAGCCTGACCATTGCCGGTCCGGTTCTCGGTGTTCTTTGCGCCACGTTGAAAATGTGGCATGTTTTCCAGACGCTTGGCGCAGCCGATCCCGGCCCCGTCGGAGCCGAAACGCTGGCTTCCCATGTCGGGACGGCGACGGCCCTGAGCATCACCGGCATGGCTGTGGGGGCCGTCGGATTGATCATCTTTCTGGTGGCCCTGGTCCGGATGCTCGCGGGGCGGTCGGGGCGGCCTGTCGGTTGACCGTGGCGATGGAAAGCAGGGAAGCGTTCGACTGCGCCATGGAGCATTCCGTCATACCATTCCATGAACTTCATGAAACCACGTCTTACCGTCATCACGCTCGGGGTCGATGATCTGGAGCGCTCGCTCGTCTTTTACAGGGACGGGCTCGGTCTCCCGACCAAGGGGATTGTCGGCACGGAATTTGAGCACGGGGCGGTGGCGTTCTTCGACCTGCAAGCCGGGATGAAGCTCGCCCTCTGGCACCGGGAAAGTCTGGCGCACGATACCGGGCTTGCCCGCAGCCCCGCGTCGCCCACCGACTTTACGCTGGGTCACAATGTCGATGCAAAGGAAGAGGTCGACCGCATCATGGCGCAGGCGAAACAGGCCGGAGCCGTCATCATCAAGGCAGCACATGAGACCTTCTGGGGCGGGTATTCCGGATACTTTCAGGACCCCGACGGGCACCTGTGGGAGATCGTCTGGAACCCCGGTTTTGGCAATCTCTAAAGACCGTGAACATGAATAATCTGTTTGATTCGCTGCCCAAAGACCTTGGTGCAGAAATTTTTGAAGAGATCATCCGTTCTTCAACGGTAAGAATCGAGCGCATCATCTCCAAAGGCCACGCGTCGCCCGAAAGCGGGTGGTACGATCAGGAGGAGCACGAATGGGTGGTGGTGCTCAAGGGCCGCGCCCGGCTGGAGTTTGAGGAGGGCGCGGTTCACGAATTGCTCGTCGGTGATTACGTCAACATCCCGGCGCATGCCCGGCACAAGGTAGCCTGGACGACTCCCGATGAGCCGACTATCTGGCTTGCGGTTTTCTATCGTTAGTTTCGGAGCGGAGTGCCTCCACGGTGCCGGTGATCGACAAACCGGGGATCATATAGCTTTCGGGTGCGGTATTCGGGGGTGCTCCATGGCCTTTGAAGGACTTTTCTCACAGCCTCTAAGCTGCACCGGGGGCCTCAAGCAGATAATGGGTGCTGCCGGTCCGGTCAACCCTGGTTGATAGATACCAGTTTTTGCCGTCATAAACCGCCATGTGCAAGGAAGCAGTATTGGCCGTTTGAGTATTGTCGATCTGGAGGGGTGTCTGATCTAGAAGTCAACGGAAAGGTGCCACCGCAATCCCGCTTCCTCCAGTCGCACCAGCACCCCTTCAAACTCGCGGAGGTCATCGGCAATCGCGGCGTCTTCGGGCGATGTCAGGAACTCAGGAAGGAGGGCGCGAACGGTTTTCAAACCGTCGGCAGGGGCAAACCACTCTTCCGGCGGCAGATTTTTGAGGACTTCGGGATCTTCCACAAATTCGGCGGCTTCTTCAGGGTCCTGGCTGAAAAAATCGAGCAATTCACGAACGCCGAGTTTCCTTGCCGCAGACGCAAGGCGTTGGTCGGCACGCGCAAGCGCCTTGCCATTGACAAAGAGGTCCATTTCCTCGGGCTTGTGCTCGGCGATGATGTAGTAGGCTGCTCCCATGGTGCTTTCATAAGAGGGCAAGCCCGACGGTATTTCAACCCGCAGGGAGGGGTCAACCTTTTCACAAACCGTTTCTTCCCTCCCATCGTGAGGCCGAACCCGCGCAAGCGGTCGTATCCCCTTACGTAAAGCAAAGTCGATTTTCGACGAGAAGAAGGCGAGCCATGAAGATCAACACCCGTCACCTGCGAACGCATCCGCTGCTGGCGCCGGTTCCCGCCTACGCCTTGCGGCGGTTGCTGGCGCGGGCGTCGCTCGACGAATACCCGAAGGGGACGGTGCTCTACCGGGCCGGGATGCCGTGCGAGGCGGTTTACCTGATTTTAAGCGGGCGGTGCGAATCGACCCTCCCGGGCGGGCGGTTGGAGACGGTGCTTGGGCCCGGCGACGCGGCCGGGGCGCGGGAACTTCTCGGCAACGAGCCGTATCGCTCCACGGTTTCGGTGGCGACCCACAGCTCGCTGCTTCGCATCCCGGCGGCGGAACTGGAACGGCTTTTTCTGAACCGCCCGAGCGTCGCCGGTCGTTTTTCCGCGGCATTGGCCGGGCGGCTTGGGAGCCCGGGGTGGCGTTTCGGCGTGGGAGGATGGCTCGGGAACCCGCCGGCGGCGTCGCGGTTGCGGCGGCGGCGCGCCGGACGGCGAAGCACGCAGAGCCGCGTGGTGGCGCTCGCTTCGCTGGGCGGCGCGCATTCCGGCCATCGCCTGACGCAGGCGCGTTCGCTGGCGGCGGCGTTGCGTCCGCTGGTCCCGGAAGGCGAGGCGCTGCTGGTCGTGCTGGAAAACGGCGAGAGGACCCCTTCGCTCGCGCAATGGCCGGAGCTGACCTCGCATTGCAGCGGGTTTGACGGCGAATTCTGCCTCGGCCGCTACCTCGACGAACGCGAAGGAACCGTCCCCGAACTCCGCCTCTCCACGCGCGGCAGCGAAGAGGAGGCGCGGTTCATCGCCCCGCTTTTGAGCCACCTGGCGAAGCATTTTGAGAATGTGCTGCTTTATCTCGCGCCGGAACTCGGCGTCCCGACATTGCGCGAGGGGTTGATCCAGTCCGACCTCGCCTACCTCTTCCTCCAGCAGACCCCGGGCGAACTTTACCAGCTCAAGCTGCTGCTGCGCGACCTCGCAGGCGGCCCGGTGGCGCAGCTTCGACCGGTGGTTTACCTCGACCCGTCGGTTTCGACGGACGAGGTCGAGGCGCTCTGCCAGCGCGAAGGATGCCCGGTCCACGCCTTTGTCCGAGACGCTCCAATTTCCGGAAGTACCGGAAGCCCGCCCAGCCCCGCTTTCGCGCTTCATCAGCGGCGGCTGGCGCGGGAGATTGCCCGCAAACGGCTCGGGATCGCCTTCTCCTCCGGCGGCGCGAAAGGGTTGGCGCATGTCGGGGTCATCCAGGTGCTCGAAGAGAACGGGATTGAGGTCGACATCATCGCCGGGGCCAGCATGGGGGCGTATGTCGGGGCAATCTGGGCCCACGGCCACACCGGGGAAAAAATGGAGAAGATCGCCCGCGAACTGGAGGGGCGCTGGGGGCTTTTCCGGTTGATCGACCCGGTCTGGCCGCGGCAGGGGTTCATCCGCTCGGCGCGGATCGGCAGGCGCTTGCGGCGTTCCGTCGGCGAAAGCACTTTCAGCGAACTGCTGCGCCCGCTGCGGGTGGTGGCGACCCATCTCGAAACGATGGAACGGATCGTTTTTGCCTCCGGCGAAGTGGTCCCCGCGGTCGAGGCGAGCATTGCCATCCCCGGCGTCTGCGTCCCGGTGACGATGGAGGGAGAGACCTATATCGACGGCGGGATCGCCGATCCTCTCCCCGTCGACGTGCTGGTGGAGGCGGGGATTGAAAGAATCCTCGCCGTCAACACAATCCCTACGCCCGAAGCGCTCCGGCGTGCCGTAGATGAGGGTAGAGGGGGTGCGCCTGCGGCACGGAAGCGCCGACCGGGTCTGCTCCCTTATCTCAACCGGCACCTGAACTATTTCGCACGCGGCAATATCCTCGATACGATGTTCCGAAGCACGCACGGGGTGCAGATGCGGCTGGCTCAGGCGGCGTGTCGGGAGGCCGACCTGGTCCTGCGCCCGGTCGCGTCAGACGCTCGTTGGCATGATTTTACCCACCCAGGGAAGTACATCGCGCTGGGTCGCCAGGCGGCCCAGGCGGAGTTGCCCGCCATCCGGAGGTTGCTCCATGAAAACTTCACCCCATCCCCAGCCCAAAGACCGCTGCTCACCCTCGGCGCTTAAGGTCCGCCAGCTCCGGAAGCTGCGTCGCTACCTCCGCCGGAGCGTCGCGCCGTTCTCGGCCCACTACGGCGAACTTTTCCGCAAGGTCGGCTTCGACCCGGGCCAACTCCGGGAATGGGACGACCTGCAACGCATCCCGATGAGCGGCAAGGCCGATTTTTCCGCTTCGCCCGACGCCGTCCGGCGGTTTGTGCTGGTTCCCGACCGGGCGGTGCTCGCGCGTCGTCCTTCGACGATCGTGCGGGCGCTTTTCCGGGGGAAAAACGCGGCGGCCCGGGGGCTGGAGCGCGAGTTTCGCCCGCTCCTGATGACGAGCACCACCGGACGCTCGGCCGACCCGGTCCCGTTCCTCTATACCGCGCACGACATCGCGAACCTCGCCGCCGCAGGCGATTTCGTGATGCGGGTCTGCGCGGCGGATCGCGACGACCGGATGATGAACCTCTTCCCCTTCGCCCCGCACCTTGCCTTTTGGGTGACCCACTATGCGGGGACCGAGTTTGGCGTCTCCATGGTGAGCACCGGCGGCGGCAAGACGATGGGGACCGGCGGCAACCTGCGGCTGATGAAGCGGCTCGCCCCCAATGTGTTGATCGGCATGCCGACCTTCCTCTACCACCTGCTCAAAACCGCGGCGGACGAAGGGCTGGAGCTTCCCGGGTTGAAAAAGATCGTGCTCGGCGGGGAAAAAGCCCCGGTCGGCATCCGTCGCCGGTTGCGGCGGCTGGCGGCCCGGCTCGGCGCGCCGGAGATCGATGTTTTGAGCACCTACGGCTTTACTGAAGCGAAGCTCGCCTGGACCGAATGCCCCTGCCCGCAGGGAGCGGCTTCGCCCGGCTATCATCTGACGCCCGATCTCGGGATCATCGAAATCATCGACCCTGTTTCCGGCGAACCGATGGGCGAGGGGGAGCCGGGCGAGATCGTTTTCACCCCGCTCGATGCGCGCGGCAGCGTCGTGCTCCGCTACCGGACGGGCGACGTGATCGACGGCGGGCTGGTCTACGAGCCGTGCCCCTGCTGCGGCCGGAGCGTGCCGCGCCTGGTCGGCGGCATTTCCCGGCTTTCGGAAGTGCGCGAGATGCGGCTCGACAAGCTCAAAGGGACGCTCGTCGATTTCAATCTCCTCGAACGCCTGCTCGACGACACGGCGAAGGTCGGCACCTGGCAACTCGAACTCCGCAAACGGCACGACGACCCGCTCGAAACCGACGAGATCCACCTCCACGTGGAACGGCTCGACGGGGTGGACGAACCGGCGGCGCGCCGCGAGTTGGAGACGCTCTTTGCCTCGCGTACGGAGATCCGCCCCAACGCCATCCATTTCCACGACAACGAAACGATGCGGGAGTTGCAGGGCGTCGGGCGTGAACTCAAGGAGAGCCGGATCGTCGATCACCGCCCGCCCGCCAACGGCACCCCGCCCGCCACCCCTCAACCGCGCGAAATGGTCGCGACAACCGGAGAAGAAGCATGAACCGCGACACAACCTTGGTCGTCATCGACGGCGTTCGCACGCCGTTCTGCAAAATAGGCACCGCGCTCGCCTCGCTTTCCGCCGATGAACTCGGCCGCCAGGTGGTGCAGACCCTTCTGACCCGCACCGGCATCGACCCCGCCATGGTGGACGAAGTCCTCTTCGGCTGCGTGGCGCAACCGGCGGAGGCGACCAACATCGCCCGCGTCATCGGTCTGCGCGCCGGGTTGCCCGTTTCGGTCCCGGCGATGACCGTACAGCGCAACTGCGCTTCGGGCTTTGAGGCGATCACCACCGCGCAGGAGCGGATGCGTTCCGACCGCGGCTCGATCTTCATTGTCGGCGGGGTCGAAAGCATGTCGCAGATCCCGATGATTTTAAGCCCCGAGGCGGGGGAAAAGGTCCACGCCGTCAACCGGGCCAGGACGACCATGGAAACCGTCGCGGCGCTCGCCGCCTTCCGCCCGCACGATCTCCGGCCCGAGGCGGGGTTGATGCTCGGGTTGACCGACCCGGTCAGCGGGCTCAACATGGGGCAGACGGCGGAACTGCTCGCGCGCGAGATGGGAATCAGCCGCGAGGCACAGGACGCCTTTGCCCTGCGCTCGCAGCAGAAGGCGGCGGCGGCCCGCGAAAAACGGGCGGAGGAGATCGCCCCGGTCTATCTCCCGGAAGGGAAGGAGGCCGGGCGGGTGGTGACTGAAGACAACGGCCCGCGTCCCGACGCCTCGCCGGACGGGTTGGCGGGGTTGCGGCCGGTGTTTGAACCGGCGCTCGGTTCGGTGACGGCGGGCAACAGTTCCCAGATCAGCGACGGCGCGGTGGCGCTGCTGGTGATGACGGCGGAAAAGGCCGACGAACTCGGGCTGGAACCGCTCGGGCGGCTGGTCGACTACGCCTATACCGGCTGCGACCCGGCGCGGATGGGACTGGGGCCGGTGGCGGCGATCCGCACCCTGCGGCGGCGCGGGTTTCACCCGGCGGAGGCCGACCGCGTGGAGATCAACGAAGCTTCTGCCGCGCAGGTGCTCGCGGTGCT